>Ga0209123_1000053_pt1 | contig 201328 bp, 202 predicted proteins | sample BarGraIncu00431A_FD_184500 | JGI IMG/M metagenome (GOLD analysis project Ga0209123, IMG submission 184500) | Arctic peat soil microbial communities from Barrow, Alaska, USA - Barrow Graham LP Incubations 004-31A (SPAdes) (version 2) | ecosystem: Environmental > Terrestrial > Soil > Wetlands >... | reverse complement strand
GACATCCTTTAGTAGGGGATTTGATATATGGCTTTAAAAAGCAGAGGTTTAATTTAAAAGGACAGGCTCTTCATGCAAAAAGGCTTGGATTTATACATCCAAGTACTAATGAATACATGGAATTTGTTTCACCTCTTCCAGATTATTTTGAAAACCTTATAACCAAGTTAAGAAATGAGTTGAAATAGAACATAATATGTGATATTATGTACATAATTAAATATTTATGCCTTTAAATGTTCCAGTGAGATCATAAGGATAAAGAAAGTAGTACTATTACAAGTATAGTATGCCTTTACCCTTTGGGTAAGGGCTTTTTTATTGTAAAAATAAATAATATTAATAATAGGGGGTGAAATTATGGAATTTAAATCAGTGCTATTAGATGAAAAAGCAATAAAAAGAACATTGACAAGAGTAGCACATGAAATTATTGAGAAGAATAAGGGCATAGAAGACATAATACTTGTAGGGATAAAAAGAAGAGGAGTACCAATTGCAGAAAGAATTGCTCTCTTAATAGAACAATTTGAAGGAACTAAAGTTCCCGTAAGCAGTGTTGATATTACTTTATATAGAGATGACCTTACCTCTTTAAATGAGCAACCAGTTATAAACGATGCAGATTTGGGTATGGATGTAATAGGTAAAAAAATAATTTTAGTTGATGATGTATTGTATACTGGAAGAACTGCGAGAGCTGCAATTGAAGCCATAATATCTAAGGGTAGGCCTCAAATGATTCAGTTAGCCGTTTTAGTAGATAGGGGACACAGAGAATTACCTATTAGAGCAGATTATGTAGGTAAAAACATACCTACTTCAGGAAAAGAAATGATTTCTGTGGAGCTTTTAGAAATTGACGAAGAAGATTCAGTAAGTATATATGAAATATAGCTTTAAAGAAGATAAATAGCTTCGAGAAAGATAAATAGCTTCGAAGAAGATAAATAATCTTTTAAAATAGTCCGTGAGACTAAAAGGAGAAACTAATGAAAATTGTTGATGTTAATGAAAGATTACCAATCCTCAAGACTCTCCCCCTAAGCTTCCAGCACCTATTTGCTATGGTGGGGGCAACTATACTTGTACCAATGATCACAGGACTTAGTCCATCAATTGCACTGTTTTGTAGTGGGGTTGGAACACTATTGTATATTTTATGTACAAAGGCTAGGCTTCCTGCTTATGTAGGTTCATCTTTTGCATTTATAGGACCTATGGTTGTAGCCACAAAGGCATACGGTCAAAGTTCTATGCTATCAGGAATTATTGCTGCAGGATTTGTATATGTAATTGTAGCTCTAATTATTAAGATTGCAGGAACAAAATGGTTAGATAAAATGTTATCTCCAGTGGTGGTAGGTTCTGTTGTAATTGTAATAGGACTTAGCTTAGCTGGGGTTGCAATAAATTGGGCGGGGTTAAATTCAACTTTTACAACACCAGCGCTTGAGGGTGTATCTAGAGGCAGATGGATATTTGTATCAATGACAACTTTAGGAATAGCAATAATTGGTACTATGTTTTTTAAAGGATTTTTCGGGGTAGTACCGATTTTAATCGCCATGGTAGCGGGGTATATACTTTCTATATTCTTAGGAGTAATTCCAAAGGAAGTTCTACAGGAAATAGCACAAGCAAAGTTTTTTACATTACCAAGTTTCGTTTTGCCAACCTTTAACATAAATGCTATTATGCTTATGGCTCCAATAGCTTTCGTAACCTTAGCGGAACATATTGGTCATGTATATGTTACAAGTAATGTTGTAGGGAAAGATTTCACAAAGGACCCAGGGCTACATAGATCAATTATGGGGGACGGAATTGCCACAATGTTTGCAGGATTTGTGGGAGGGCCACCTAATACCACTTATGGTGAGAATATAGGAGTTATGGCAATCACAAAAGTGTACAGTGTTTGGGTAATTGGAGGAGCTGCAATAATTGCAATTGTATTATCCTTTATAGGACCAGTTTCTGCAGTAATAGGAAATATTCCACTTCCTGTAATCGGGGGAGTTAGTGTTATGTTATTTGGAATAATAGCATCCTCTGGTTTTAGAATTTTTGTGGAAGATAAAATAGATTTTAGTAAAAACAGAAATTTGATAATTGCATCAGTAATAATAGTTTTAGGAATTGGTGGAGGCGGTGTTAAGTTCCATTTCTTTGGAGCACCAGTTGACATTGCAGGTGTTGCTCTCGCAACTTTAGTAGGCATAATATTAAACTTAGTTTTACCTGAAAAGAGTAGGTCAGAAGATAATTAATAGTATTTTCAAAAATAAGTGTCAGATTTTATTCTGGCACTTTTATTTTTATTCCATCCTAATTTAAAAATTCTAGACAATAATAACAAATAGAGATATTATAATATGAGTAATACTAACAATAAGATAACTTAAAAGAAGAAATAGGAGAGATATTATATGATGTATACTTTAATTGCCACTACTACTTTTGGAATAGAAGCAGTTACGGCAAAGGAACTAAAAGCACTAGGATACGAAGATTTAAAGGTTGAAAACGGAAGGGTTACGTTTGAAGGCGATGAAATGGATATTGCTATTTGCAATACTTGGCTAAGGACAGCAGAGAGACTTTATATAAAGATGGCTGAATTTAAGGCTTTGTCTTTTGAAGACTTATTTCAAGGAACGCTAGCAGTAGATTGGGGTAATTTAATACCTGAAGACGGTAATATGCATATCATAGGTAAATCTGTAAAATCACAGCTCCACAGTGTGCCAGATTGCCAAGGCATAGTAAAAAAAGCAGTAGTTGAGTCTATGAAGAAAAAATATGCTAGTGAGTGGTTTTCAGAAGAAGGCCCTGAGTATAAGATAGAGGTTGCAATTTTAAGAGATATAGTGACACTATCCATAGATACATCTGGTGTGGGGTTACATAAAAGAGGATATAGAGAATACGCTGGTGAGGCACCACTTAAAGAAACACTAGCGGCAGCCCTTGTGCTAATAAGTAATTGGGATACTTCAAGAGTTTTAGCCGACCCACTTTGTGGTTCTGGGACCATAGCAATAGAAGCAGCACTTATAGGTAAAAATATTGCACCAGGCATAAACAGAAAATTTGCTTGCGAAACTTGGCCAACTATGGATGCTGATATTTGGGAGCAAGTTAGAGAAGGCGCAAGAAAAACTGTAAATGGAGATCAAATTGAAATATTAGCTTCAGATATTGATGGAAGTTTACTCAGGACTGCAGGAGCTAATGCTGAAAAAGCAGGAGTTAAGGAATTTATAAAATTTCAGAAAATACCAATGCAGGGTTTTACTTCTAGGCAGAAATATGGAGTAATAATAACAAATCCACCTTATGGAGAGAGACTAGGAGAAGCAGCAGAAGTAAAAAAACTTCATATTGATTTTGGAGAGATGTATAGAAATCTAAATGAATGGTCTTGCTACGTCATAACTGCTAATGGAGAGTTTCAGAAGGAGTTTGGACAGAAGGCAGATAAAAACAGGAAATTATATAATGGAAGATTGTTATGTTATTATTACCAATATATAAAAGAAATACCTAGACAGAAGAAACAAGAATAGAGTTCTCCGGCGTGCCTTGAAATAAGAGCTTATAACGTGAAATTCAATTAACAAATTCTAATCTTTTGCGAATATAAAATTCTCTGACGTTCACACTCGACTTCCTGTCTCGGGTTCACTAACCTGACTTCCTGTCAGGTTCACGAGAGTTTTATATTAGCAAAAGAAGAATTTCTAAATGAAATTTCAATGTTACTGCGCTTCTTATTGCAAGTCACTTTGGAGAAAGTCCATAGTATGATGTATATAGTATGATGCATATAATAGGAAAGGCAAAGTGTAAAATACACTTTGCCTTTTCTTAACTTATTCAACCCTCTTTAAGGTACTTTCGATAGGCGTTATATACATAGTTTTATTTGTAGAGTAAATAACCATTCCAGGTTTTGCACCGGAGGGTTTCTTTACGTTTTTAACCTGTGTATAATCAACAGGTACATTAGAGGAATTTTTAGATTTACTATAAAATGCTGATAAGTTTCCAGCTTCCAGTAGTGTAGTTTCAGGTATATCACCAAAGTTTTTAATAATAACATGAGAACCTGGTATTTCCTTTGTGTGAAGCCAGGTATCATTTTTATTGGCAAGTTTTAAAGTTAAAAAGTCATTTTGAATATTATTTCTACCAACATAAATATCAATGCCATCACTTGAAACAAAATGCATAGGCTTGGTTGCTTTTGTTTTTTTATTTTTACCTTTAGTGAGCTTTTTAAATGTTATATAGTCAGTTTCTATTAATTCATTTCTAATATCTTCAATTCCACTATAGTTTTCTACATTTATTATGTTAGTTAGCACAGAGTGAAGATATTGTAATTCGCTTTCAGTAAGAGCCATTTGAACTGTGGCCATTTCTTCTGCAATTTTAAATTTGTTGTATTTTTTGTAGTAGTACTGAACATTTTGTGAGGGAGTTTTATTTTCATCAAGTTTTATTTGAACGTATTCCCCATTTTCACTATAATAATTTACAACACTAGCAACCTTGTCACCTTTTTTAAGAGAGTATATATTTGCAGTTAACAGTTCCCCATTTAACATATAAGAGCCTTTAGTTTCACATTCTTTTAAGGTTTCTTTAAGTATTTTAACCTTTTTATCACAACGATTAATATTATTATGAACTATTTTTTGAAGGTCTGCGCTTTTAGAATTTAACCTATCATGGTTATCCTTTTGAAAATAAAAATTCTCTATTAATTTAGAGGGTGAATCATACTTTTCATAGTCACAATCTTTTAAGGAAGTAAGCTCAATACAGTGAAAGTCTTCTAGTTTGCCCTTTGTAGCATAAGAAGCCAAAAACATATTTTTATTTAAGGTTTTAAATAAGTTTTCTGTAAAATCATAAATATTTTTAGCATGATCTAAATCAAAATCGGTATTTTCTATAGCATACCGATATACCAGTTCCTTTGAAAGTTTAGCGCTTATTCCTGTGAAAGTGCCTGTGAAAAATTTTTCGCTAAATTGTATTTCTTTAGTGGTTATATACTCATAGAATCCTTCATAACTAAAATTAAAAGGATCTAGCTTTGTAGAAACGGGTGGATATACATATTCTGCACCAGTAAATATAACTCTAAAGCTATTTACATCCGCTGTAACGTGTTTAATGCTATCCATAATTAAATTATCACGGGTGCGAACTAAACTAATATTACTATGCCTACCCATTATTTCAATTATTAGTGAATATACACTATCAAAGCCTAATTCATCGCTACTTTTAAAGTCAATAATTAGTAATCTATCCGAGTTTAATTGTCTTATATCTAAAACTGTGGCAGTATTTAAATATTTTCTTAAAACCATGCAAAATATAGGTGCTTGCGCTGGGTTATCTTTATTAAAGTCTGTAAAATGAATCCTAGGATAATTGGAGCTTGAACTTATCAATAACTTATATATTTTTCTATTCTTTTTAAAACTTAATATTATTTCATCTTTTTCTGGTTGGGTTACTTTATCAACTCTGCAATCTATAATAATATCTTTTATTTCCTCAATGAGGCTAGATAAATAAATTCCATCTAATGCCATATATATCATCCTTCCTATTATAAAAACTTTATAAATTTCACATTTATGCTTTGTAAATAATACATTATATAATATACTATTAACTAAAGTAAGTTATATTTATATTATACCATTAAAGAAAATTATTGAAAAGTCATACTAGGTGAGGTTGCAAGGAGGAGGATCTATTTGGAAATTATAAATTTTACTAAAATGCAGGGAACGGGAAATGATTTTGTTGTTATTGAAGATTTTCAGGGAAAGTATGCTGATTTAGAGGGACTCGCTATAAAACTTTGTGATAGACATTTTGGAATAGGTGCAGATGGGATTTTAGTAGTTACAAAAAGTGATATAGCAGATATTCAGATGATTATTATTAATGCTGATGGTTCTTATGCATCTATGTGTGGGAATGGCATAAGGTGCTTTGCTAAATATATATGGGAAAAAAAACATGTAGTAGGAGAAAATATAAAAATTGAAACTGGTGATGGTGTAAAGTTGGCCAACATATGCGTTAAAAATGGAAGAGCAGAAAGTGTAACTATAAATATGGGGAAATATAATTTTAATCCCAGTAGCATTCCTGCAATAGCCACAGAAGAAATAATTAATAAAAAAATAGAGGCTAACTATAAAGAGTACAACATTACTTCAATGTTTATGGGAGTCCCACATACTATTGTTTTCGGTAAACATGAGGAATATGAAGTGGAGGAAGGGAAATTTATTGAACGTCACAGTTTTTTTCCTGAAAAGACAAATGTAAACTTTTGTGAAGTAGTAGGAAAAAATATGATAAAGGTTAAAACTTGGGAAAGAGGCGCAGGACCCACCTTAGCTTGTGGCACTGGTAGTTGTGCCTCAGTGGTAGCAGCAAGAAGACTAGGATATGTAGAGGGAAAGGTAGAGGTACAGGTCCCTGGTGGAATCCTCACTGTAGAGATTATTAAAGAAGAGGTTTTAATGACAGGTCCAGCAGAAATAACCTTTGAAGGCCGTTTTTTTCTAAATTAATATATGAGCAACTGTCTATTTAATAATAGTACAGTTGCTTTTTATTTTGTCGAAAACTTCTGACCTATATTTTTTTATTTGTCGAAAATTTCTTCAATAAAAGGTGAATAAAATTTTAAAAGTGGACAAAAATTACAAGTGGATATCCTATTAAAATTTATTAGAAAAGGTAAATAATATGAAAAAAAAATTACTCCAATTATTATTAGACAAAAACCTAATTACTGAGCAAGGGCATAAAGAAGTAAGAGAGATATCATTTAAGAGTAATTGTACTGAGGAGCAAATTGTTCTAGGAGACATAAAAATAGATTTACTTGAGCTTATTTCAATAGTAGAAAATGATTTTAACATACCATATACGGAGCTCGAATCTAATGGAAAAAACAATCAAGCATTTAAACTAATATCAAAGGAGGTAGCTAATAAGTATGGAGTAATACCTTTTTATGAGAATGGTAATGAAGTACATATAGCTTTTTCAAATCCCTTTGAAATAAAAGTTATTGATGAGCTGAAATTTATAACAAACAAAAAAATTAAAATATTCTTTGCACTAGCTAGCACCATCTCGGAGGCTATTGAAAACTGCTTTGGAAAACAAATTGTGGACGTGGCAGTGGAAGAAATGAGAAAAGAATATATCTTAGAGGTCAAAGAAAAAAATGAGGAGGCACATTCGGAATTATCTACTGAAAGTGCACCAGTTATAAGGATAACTAATTCCCTTTTAAAACAAGCCGTAAATGCAGAAGCTAGCGATATTCATCTAGAGCCTTTTAAGTATTTTGCCATAATTAGAATGAGGGTAGACGGTATCCTAAATGAAATAAATCAAATTCCAAGTAATGTATATAAATCCTTATGTACAAGAATTAAAATAATGGCAAATATGGATATAGCCACAAAGTTAATTCCACAAGATGGCAAGATAACTGAAAATATAGAAGGAACAGACTACGATTTTAGGGTCTCCTCACTGCCAACCATGTATGGGGAAAAGCTAGTTATAAGAGTTCTATATAAGTTAGAGAGATTTATTAACTTAGACTCATTAGGCTTTAGTCCTGATAAAGTTATGATTTTAAAGGATATATTAAAACTTTCTCATGGAATGATTGTCGTTGCAGGACCCACAGGAAGCGGAAAATCAACAACATTATATGCACTTCTAAATGAAATTAATAGTAAAAGCAAAAATATCATTACAATAGAAGACCCAATAGAATATAATATGCCTAGAATTAATCAAGTAAACGTAAATAATAAAGCGGGACTTACTTTTTCAACTGGCCTCCGAAGCATATTGAGGCAAGATCCTGATGTGATAATGCTTGGAGAAATAAGAGATGAAGAGACGGCACAAATTGCCGTGAGGGCATCAATAACAGGACACCTAGTCTTAACTACGCTTCATACAAATGACGCCACTACGTCAATATCTAGGCTAATAGATATGGGTATTCCATCATATCTAGTTGCGGATTCATTGGTTGTAGTACTCGCTCAGAGGTTAATAAGAAAATTATGTTCCGCTTGTAAAATCAAATATCAGATTATTAATGAAGAATTTCAGCATTTAGGATTTAATAGGGGTGAGAAAATATATAAAGTAACAGGGTGTAACAAATGTAATGAAACTGGGTATAAGGGTAGAACTGTGGTATATGAATTACTAAAATTAGATAGTGTTCATAAATCCATTATAGCAAGAAGTGGCATAAGTGATGAGCTTTGGAAATATTGCAATGAAAAGGATTCAGGCTCTTTTATGGAAAGTTGTAAGGCGGCAGTTCTAAACGGTGTAACCTCAATAGAAGAATTTGTAGATGCTACTTATAGCTATAATTTTAAATAAGACATTCCGAAAAATAGATTGATTTAGTGACTAGTTATTTTTTAAAATTAATTAGTGATAGGTGAAATGTAAAATGAGATATAAATATATGGCTAAAACATCCAATGGAACAACAATAAAGGGAAGTACTGAAAGTGATAGTATAGAAGAATTAGCATTAGGATTACGTGGGAGAGAATTATTTTTAATAAAGTGTAGGAGTATAAAAAAAATAACTGAGATTTCTACAAAACCTAATTTAAAAACTATATCTATATTTTGCAAACAATTTTCAATATGTATTAAATCAGGCATTCCTATTTGCGACATTCTTAATTTGCTTTATGAGCAAATGCTACATAAATCTATAAAAAATAGTCTCAAAAGTATTATAGAAAATGTACAAAAAGGTAATTCGCTGCATAGAAGTATGAAAAATACTATAAATGTATATCCAGAATTTATGATAAATATGATTTATTTAGGTGAAGAGAGTGGAAAACTAGATATGATACTAGAGGAATTGGCCCAGTATTATGAAAAAGAGTATAAGTTGTTAAAAAAATTTACTAATTCAATGATTTATCCTTGTACAGTATTTCTTACATTAACAATTGTATCATTTTTTTTATTTATAAAAGTAATTCCAGTATTTATTACAAATTTAAACTCTTTCCATGCCGAAATTCCATTAATAACCAGACTTGTTTTAGGAATGAGTAACTTTCTAGGAGTAAATTTTCTATGGATTCTAATGATAAATTTAACTCTGATTTTTATTTTTATAGAATATTTTAAAACAGAAAATGGCAAGATGGCGTTTGACAAATTTAAATTTATTTGCCCAATATTAGGCCCAGTATATAAACGTCTTATTTACACAAGATTTAGTAGAGGACTTAATATATTACTAAGTAGTGGGGTGGGACTAGTAAAAGCGTTTGAAATAATTCATGATGTTATTGGTAACAGATATTTTAAGCTAAAGCTTAAAACAGTTTTTAATGACGTTGAAAAAGGCGACGATTTATCAAGTTCTTTAAATGCAATGAACTTATTTCCACAATTTTTTGTAGCTATGATAAAAATAGGAGAAGAAACTGGTAATTTAGATGGAATGTTTTTAATAGCTGCAGACATCTTCTACGAAGATGCAGAGGAAAATGTAGAGAAAGCCACTGCTCTATTAGAACCAATTCTAATAATATTTCTAGGGCTTATGATTGGCACAATTATATTAGCGGTTATGCTACCTATGTTAAACGTTATGGACTCAGCTGGGAAATTTTAAAAAGAAAGGTGAATTTATGCGTGAAGGATTTACATTAATTGAGATGACAATTGTTATAGCTATTATAAGCATAATGGTGGGTTGTAGCGTTATTTCTGTAAGGGTTTATAAATCAATAAAAAACAAAGTAGATGCAGATTATTATTGTAATGCAACAGTAAGTTTTATTAATAATTCAAAAATGTATTGTAGAGAAAACTCTTGTAGTGCAATAATAACTTTTGATTTAGTAAGAAATGAAATTGATTTAGAGAATGGCCTTAATACGGTAAATAGTCTAATATTTTCAAACAAGATAACCTTATATGAAGTTCAAGGGAGGCGAATAAGTAAAGACATTGAAATTGATAAGAATGGCTTTAGTAATGATGCATGCACAATAATATTAAAAGATAATAATTCAATAGAACATGAAATTACAATGAGGGTAGGTACGTCATATGTCAAAATCAATAAGTAAAACAGGGTTTACAATGCTGGAGGTACTTTGTAGCCTAGGAATATTCTCTATTATTTTCATTTGTATGATGTCCTATGACGTAACCTCTCTTAAAATAAAAAAGGATATTAAAGTTACAAACAATAATGTATCCATAATGGAATCATTGAGAAACAACATTATATATTCTATGACTTTTGAGGGATTAGAGCAGTTACAAGAAGAAAAGAGATTTTATGTAAATAAGGAAAATATGACTTTGAATAAAATTCAATTAGGAGTAATGGACGTTTTTTCAGACAAAGCAATACTTACGGATTCCTATATGCAATTGAGCTTTTTAAAATGTGAGTTTAAGGTATATACTTTAAAACTATCATTACATGCTGCAAGCCCTGAGAATATTATAGAACTACAGTGTAATTTTTATAAAGGTGACCATAAATGAAGAAAAGTGGAGTTACACTTTTAGAAATAGTAATTGTAATGGCCTTGGTATTTTTAATGGTGGGTGTGGTAGATAGTATGCTTATCTCTTATATGAAAAATTATAAAAATAATGTATCAGAAAATAAAGGGTTCAATTATATAAATGAAGCCATAGCAATAATAGAAAAAGAAGTGAACGAGGAGGCTAGTACAATAAAAACTGAGGGAAATATTATTATGATAAATTATTCCGATGGCATCACTTTAAATCACATAAAATGTATCAATAGCAATCTTTATATCTTGTATGGTACAAAATACAGTATACCTATGGATAATTCCTATAAAAGTGTAATTATAGATGATGTGAAAGGCTTTGTGGCTACAAGAACCGGAAGAACTCTTTATATTAAAGTGAGCTGGTACAATGGTCAAACAATTGAGAGGTGTTTAGCAATAAAAAATGCAAACTAAAAAGGGATTTATAATGGTTTATACTATTTTAGTGGGAATTATTTGTTTACTTATAATGATGTATATATTTGATATTCAAATGTCAGAAGTAAAGTATTCTACAAGTACCAAGAAGTACTTGTTAAAAGATGATAATTATCAAAAATACAGTGAATATTTGATGACTTTATTTTATACTTATATTGATGTAAACAATGAAGAAATAAAAAGATTAGGAATAAGTGAGTTCTTTTACAATTCTAAAAGCTATATAGTAAAGTATGAAAAAGCTAAGGTGAGTTACTCTAATAAAACCAACGAATTTATGTTTACAACACCTTTCGAGTATAATACAAATAGAAATGATTATTTTAAATTACAAGGCATTGGTGAAAGTTTTCAGATGGTATTTATAAAAACAGATTATAAATAAAGTGCCACCCACGTGGCAAGTGGCAAGTTGTAAGTATCTTTACAACTGATTATACTAAGAAATGAAGGTGGTGAAAAATGAAATTTAGAAGGAATATGTTGCTAGAAATTTCTGCAGAAAGTATTTCAGGTATAGAGTTTTCTAAAAACATACTATTAAATAGAGTTAAAAATATAGCTTACGGAAATACATATAACAAGGATACTCTCAATATAAAAGAGTTTAAAACGGATATAAGGAACAAAAACTTATATATTCTTGTTGAAGGTGAGACGATTTATATTAAAATAATAACATTACCACTAGTGAAAAAATACCAAATTAATGACTTGATTAAAAATGAATTAAGATATTACTATAAAGACATAGATCATATATCATTTACCTATAAGATCATTAAAAAAGATAAATTAAATATGGAAATATTAGTTTTTTGCATTAGTGGAAATAGCTTGGATATATTGGAAAACTGCATTGAGAATAATATCAATTTTAAAAAAGTAAACACAATTCAGTTTTGTTTTAAAAATTATTATTGTAACAAAATTAATGAAAAAAATTACATATTGGTTTTTTATTATAATTGTAAAATATATTTTTTAATATGCCATAATGATGAAATTGTGGCTAATACTATTATAAGGGTCATGGATTCGTTTTTATTTAAATTTTCATATGCAATGAATGAATTTCTAGATCAGTACAATGATTATGCAAATCTATGCAATAAAATATATTATGCAAATGTAGAAGGGATAAATATAGAAGGATTTAAATATCATACCTTGCCCAACGTAATATTAGAGAATTTAGAATGGGAAGAATTGGTGAAATATATAATAATAAAAGGATAGATAATTATGATGAAAAAAAAATTCATTCCAAATTGGTATGAAGACAGACAAATCGGAATAGTAAATAAAAAAAATAAAGTATTTATTAAAATAACTTTATTAGTAAACATTATCTTGCTAAGCTTTATAATAAATATTTCTAATGAGATAAAGAATACTGAGAGGAAAATAGGTACTAACACTAAAACTATTAGTGTTATAGAAGCTGGTAAAAAAGATACAAGTATTATTGACAAATATAAAGAAATTAGCAAGTTTTTTGAGGATAATAATGTAAGCTACAAGAATATTATCATATCAAAAGATAACTTTGAAATAGATATTGAAGTTAATAATTATGATGAATATATTTATGTGATTAGAAACATAGAAGAGCATTATTCAATTAAAAAATTAACTCCTCCAAACATTAAAAATGAAGGGACTTTTAACTTTAATGTTATATTATAGGTATAATTATGAATAAAAATAGGCATTTCAAAGTGATGCTAGCTATTTTACTAATGATAATAGGGATTTTATTTTTGAAACTTATTTTTGTAGTGGATAAAATCAACGGAATTAAAAACCAAGGCAGTATTAATATTACCGTGGATAAAAATCAAATGAAGGTAGAAAAATATGGGTATAGTGACATTTTGGATGTTCTAAGAAAAAATAGTTATTTTAACGTGAAAACTATTAATATGATAGATCAAGAGAAATGCAATATTCAAGTAGATTACAGCGGAGATATAAAATTATTGTATACTTCCTTACAATCTTTAAATGAAAGCAAAAATCTTTTAATAATAAATAGTATTAATATTAATAAAGAGGCTAAAACTACAACTATAAGTATTGATTTTAAAAAAAATAAGTAATTTAATATTGATGTTATGAAGATATATTGGTTTTAAGTGGTATTTTTATGAAAAAGATAAAGATTTTTTAAATATTACATAATTATATTTGCAAATATCATTAAGTTTTGATAAAATAACATTGTTCACTGTAATGTTTATATTTACTGTTATTATAAAAAAAATTTTGAAACAATCTTTATATATGAAAATTTCATTTATAAACAGGTCAAATTTAAATTTACTGGGATAAAAAGATTTTTACAGTATAACTGTAGAAATTGGTATTAATATATCTAATAAGGTTATAATATAATGGGTTAATTGAATTAACAATGAATTTTGGAGGGATACTTAATGATATCAGCGGGAGATATAAGAAAAGGAACTACATTTGATGAAGGTGGACAAGTTTATACAGTAATAGAATTTTTACATGTAAAACCTGGTAAGGGGGCTGCTTTTGTTAGAACTAAATTAAGAAACGTTATTAATCAAGGGGTTACAGAAAAAACATTTAACCCAACTACAAAATTACAAGAAGCAGTTATAGAAAGAAAAGAAATGCAGTATTTATATTCAGCAGATGGATTATACTACTTTATGGATCAAGAAACATATGAACAAATACCACTTAACTATGAAAAAGTTGAAGATGCTATAAAATACTTAAAAGAAAATATGTTTGCAGTAATAAAATTTTATAAAAATGAGGCTTTCTCAGTGGAAGCTCCAAACTTTGTAGAACTTGTTATAACAGCCACTGAACCAGGAGTTAAAGGTAATACATCTTCAAGCGTAACAAAGCCAGCTACTGTAGAAACAGGAGCAATAATCCAAGTTCCAATGTTCGTTAATGAAGGTGAAACTATAAGGATAGATACCAGAAATGGTGATTACATGCTAAGAGTATAAACAATAAGTTATAGATTATATATTTAAAAAGAGCCAATTTGGTTCTTTTTTTTTATTCTTTTTTGGAGCTTTATCACATATATTATGTAAAATGAATCCATTTAAGCTAATAATATTTAGATTTATATGGAATATTTTACAGTAACCCATAATAGAAATTATATATGAGAGGGTGATAAAAATTTTAGTTACAAATGATTTATTTGAAATATTACCAAAGACTATTAGAAGTAAATTGGAACAGGTTAATAAAATACAAGAACTTGAAGAACTTAGAATAAAAGTAAACAAGCCTATATTTATACACATTGGTAATAAAGAAGAGATTTGGGATTATATTGCAACGACCGAAGATATTAAATATATAATGCAGAGAATAAGCAATTACTCAATATATGCTTTTGAAGACGAAATCAGGCAAGGATATATAACTATAAAAGGTGGACATAGGGTTGGACTATGTGGGATTTGTGTTATTGAGAACAATAACATAAAAACTATTAAAGATATATCATCTATAAACATAAGAGCATGCAAAGAAATTATTGGTTGCGCTGATAAAGTAATGCCTTATATTACTCACAATAATTCAGTGCACAATACAATTATTATATCTCCTCCTAAATGCGGAAAAACAACTCTACTAAGAGATATTACACGGCATATATCCCAGGGGGATAAAAATAAAAATTTTAATGGTAAAAATGTTTCTATAATTGATGAGAGGTCTGAAATAGCAGGTTCGTTTAAAGGCATACCACAAATGGATGTGGGGGTGAGAACGGACATACTAGATAATTGTCCCAAGAGTCAAGGGATAATGATGGCTATTAGAAGCATGTCACCTGATGTTATTGTATGTGATGAAATTGGGACTCAAAATGATATGGAAAGTATTTTAATGGCATTAAATTCTGGTATTAGTTTAATTACAACTATTCATGGCTTTGGAATTGAAGATCTATATAAAAGGTTAGTTTTCAAAGATATTATGGAAAATTACGTATTTTCAAGAGGCATAGTGCTTTCTAACAAAAGAGGCATTGGGACAATAGAATCTATTTATGATTTTACTAAAGGCACAGATATATGGAGGTCATTAAATGATTAAAATAATTGCATGTGCGGTGATCTTAGGTGCGTCAACTGTAGCTGGTTTTATATATAGTGAAAGGTTAAAGTATAGAGTTTTTCAGCTAAATGAAGTTCAAAGAGCAATATATCAATTGCAAAATGAAATAACTTATGTACATGCCCTATTACCGGATGCTTTTAAAAGCGTAGCTCAAAAAAGCAAAGAGCCTATACGGGAGCTTTTTAATAGAACCAGTGAATTATTATCTGACAATAGCTATGAAAATGTCTATGAGGCAATGAATAGTGCCATAAATTTAATAAAAAACAGAATATATCTAAACTCTGATGATATAAATGTTATTTTGGATTTATCTAAAACACTAGGAGAGTCTGATATTGAAGGCCAAATCAGTATATTTTCACTGACACTTGCAAATTTAAAAAAACAAATTAAAATATCAGAAGATTATATGAATAAAAATATAAAAATGTACAGATATTTAGGGTTTTCTTTTGGTGCAACGATTGTAATTGTATTAATCTAGGGAGGAGGTTTTTTTAGTGTTAGATGTTAGTTTGCTGTTCAAAATAGGGGCAACAGGTATTCTGATAATAATTATTGACAAGATTTTAAAAAGCGGGGGAAAGGAAGATATTGCAGTAGTTGCAAATTTGGCCGGAGTAATATTAATTCTTATGATGGTGATAAATCTAGTAAGCAAACTATTTACTTCTGTAAAAACTTTGTTTCAGTTTTAAAACAAGGAGGGATAACCAAAGGGGGGCATTATGGAAATAATTAAAGTTGTTGCATTTGCTTTCATGGCTTTATTTATAGTGCTTATATTTAAAGGCAGAAGGGATGATTTAGCTATTCAAGTTAGTATTGCAGCAGGAATATTGATTTTTTTATTTATGATAAACAAACTTACAATAATAATGAGTTTTTTGCAAACACTAGCAAATAAGGCCAACATTGACGTTGTATATTTAAACACAGTTTTTAAGATACTGGGCATTGCCTATTTAGCATCCTTTTGCAGCGAAATTTGTAGGGATGCTGGGGAGAGTAGTATTGCAGGTAAAGTTGAATTTGCTGGTAAAATATTAATATTAGTTTTGGCAATACCTATCTTAATGGCAGTGATGCAATCTATTCTAAAAATAATGTAGAGGTATAATATGAAAAAAATAATAATGATTTTATTACTTTTAATATGTTTACCAATTAGTGTACAGGCTACCGAAATAGGTAAAATAGGAGAAAAACAGCAAGCGGAAATAAGCAATTTATATGATTATATTACTAACATAAAAACAAAGTATGAGATATTTAATGACATGGAGCCAAAAGCTTTTGTAGAGCAATTTTTAAAAACTGGTGAAAATGGATTTAGTTTTAAAAAAATCTCTAATTACCTTATTAAATTCACATTTAAAGAAATTTATGCATCTATGGCGTTAATTGGGAGTCTTTTGATTATTGCTATTATTTGCGCACTGCTTAATAATCTCCAAAGTGCTTTTAATAGTGAAAATTTATCCAACATTGCTTATTTTGCCTGCTATGGTGTAATGATCATTCTAATAACTAAAAGTTTTTATATATCAGTAGATCTTGCTAAAAATACCATTCTTAATATGACAGATTTTATGGCAGCACTTATGCCAGTACTAATGATGCTGCTGGCTAGCGTAGGAGGATTTGCAGAAGCTACACTACTCGACCCTGTAATAATGGGTTTTGCTACGGTGAGTTCTAGAGTTTATGTAGATGTTCTCATCCCCATAATTTTCATGAGCTTCATACTACAATTTGTTAACAATATATCCAGTGATTTTAAGATAAATAATTTAACAAAACTTTTAAAACAAATTGCTATTTGGGTTCAGGGAATAGTAATGACTGTCTTTATTGGGGTAATTACGTTAAGAAGTATAGCAGCAAAAACTATAGATCAAGTTACTATAAAAACAGCAAAATTTGCAGTAGATAATTTCATACCTGTAGTTGGGAAATGTTTATCTGATGCCATTTCTACAGTAGCCGGATACTCACTTCTTCTAAAAAATGCTATAAGTGGGCTAGGACTCCTTATTATTTTAATAATAGTTTTATTGCCAATTATAAAATTGTTAATTATGGCTTTTTTATATAAAGCTACCGCTGCACTAATTGAACCAATAAGTGATAGTCGAACAGTAGACGTTATAAGTTCAGTAGGGGATTCTATTATTCTTTTAATGTCCTGTGTAATATCTGTAAGCGTAATGTTTTTTATAATGGTGGCAATAGTAGCTGCTACTGGGAAAGGAATAATAATGGGTTAAAGTAACCAAAGCTACCTGGACATTGTAAACTTATTGTAAAGGGGGTGATGCTAATTTGATTGAAGTATTAAAAGTCTGGGTAACCAACATCACAATTGCTATATTTTTTATTACTGCAGTGGAGATGATTTTACCAGATAATAATATGAAAAAATATGCTAAATTTGTATTAGGTCTGATGCTAATTGTAGTAATTATAAACCCTGTAATAAAAATTTTTAATAAGGACTTTGATTTTTATTCTTATTCCAATAAAGCAACAAGTTATATGGAGTCTAGTACTGTAGTCACAGATATAGAAAAGTATAAGGATATAAACATATTAAATACCACTGAAAATTTTAAGAAAAATTTAGAGACCCAATGTATTATAAATTTAGAAGAGGCTTATCCAGAAAATCAGTACATTGCTGATATAAAGATTGTTTATGATGATAAAAAAGCAGTATTTAATATTAATAGAATTGAAATTGAAATTGTAGACAAAGGGGTTAAAAATATTAGGAAAATAGAAATTAATACTAAAAGTGTGAATGCGTCTAATAAAAATATTTTGAAGGGTGAACAAGGGGATAAAATAAAGAGGCTCTTAAGTAGTAAATTTAAAATATCTGGTAATATTATTACTGTTTATAAATCAAATTCATAAAGCCTATGATTATAAAAAAAGAAAAGAGGGGGATTTCTATGAACAATGATGATTTGCTTAGTAAATTTACTGAGTATATTAAAACAAAATTAAAGGGTGGTGATGACAAAAATAAAAATGGTAACGTTAAAAAGTCTGACAAGCTATTAGGAAACCTGGTAGTAATGATCTTAGTGGCTGTTGTAATAGTCCTGGGCAGTAGTTTTTTTAAAAATAGTAGTCCAACTACAGCAGCCTTAGAGGAGACTGAAAAGGATAAAGTTGTAAAAGAAACTAACATTTCAGGATTAACTGATTATGAATCACAATTAGAAAATAAACTTAAATCAACACTTGAAGAAATTCAAGGAGTTGGAAAGGTACAATTGATGATCTATTTTGAGAGTGGAGAAGAGAGTGTTCCTGCAGTAAATGTCAATGATTCTGAAAGTCTTACAGTAGAAAACGATACTGGAGGAGGAAAAAGAAATATTACTCAAAAAAATGATGGAAGAACTGTTGTTATGTCCAATAATGGAAATACAAATGAACCGCTAATTGTAAAAAAATACAAGCCTATTATTACTGGTGTATGTGTAGTGGCGGAAGGATCAAATGAAAAAATCACTGAACTTAGGATTAGACAGGCAGTAATTAATTTATTTAATTTGCCTGAAAATAAAGTTAATGTATATCCTATGAATAATTAGCATATAATTTCTTAGAAAGGTAGATGGGGGGAAATATTATGAATAAAAAACAATCAGGTATAATTGTTACTTTGGTAGTACTTATAGTTTTTGCAGGGTACCTTGCAACAAAGGTGAATGGACCATTATATGTAAATGATGGTGATTTCGGTGAAAAGACTGCAATATCTTTAAAAGAAAACAAAAGTTCTTCAACCTTTTTTACAGAAGCAACATTATCAAGAGATCAAGACAATGCAAAAACTCTTCAAACAATTAAAACACTAATGGATGACGTTAATACTCCAAAAGCACAAAAAGAAACTGCTGCTGATGAATACTTAGCTGTTGCAACGACAACTCAGAATGAACAAGATATCGAACTTGCACTAAAAGCTCAAGGATTTGAAGAATCACTTTGCAGTATAGTAGATGACAAGGTGGAGATATTTGTAAAAAGTTCAAAAAAAGCACTTTCACCAGAAGAGCTTCGTGGTATTCAAGATGTTGTAATGAGTAAATCAAAATTAGAAAAAATTGATGTTAAGATCAAAGAATAATAATTGTAAATCAAATATTTATCTGCTATAATAAATGTAGCATTATCATGTTTTACCTAAGTTAAACAAGGGGGTACTAATATGGAAGATAAAATTTTAAAGGAAACTGAAATGGGTATTGTTAAGATATCTGAGGATGTAGTTAGCGTTATAGCGGGACTCGCTGTTGCTGAAATACAGGGAATAGTTGGAATGAGTGCTAGTCTTGTTGGTGGAATAACTCAAATATTAAGCGGTAAAAAGAATTTATCTAAAGGCGTTAAAGTCAATGTAGGAGAAAATAGTGCAGTAATTGATTTACACGTTGTAGTTGAATATGGGGTTAAAATTCCAGAAGTAACTGAAAAAGCACAAATAAATGTAAAAAAATCTGTAGAGCTCATGACTGGACTTGCAGTATCAGCAGTAAACGTGTATGTACAAAATGTTGTACTACCTAAAACAGAAAAGGTAGAGGAAATAGAATTATAGTAATAAACACCCTCTCTAATCAGAGGGTGTTTGTACGTTAAAAATATGTGAATTTGGACATAATTATAATTAACTCCGTAATAATTTAAATAAAACAAATTATCTTTTTATGGTGGTTATTTTGATATAAGATAGAAAAACTAGGAGGATTACTAATGAATAGAAGGAAGTCAAGAGAAGTAGCAATGAAATTACTTTTTGAAATGTCAATAAATAAAGAGAGTTACGAGGAAATAATTGAAAACTTCAAAGAATATACAGATGTGGATTTAAAAGATATTGATATGTCATATATTACAAAGGTACTAGCAGGAATTCATGAACATGGTGTGGAAATCGATAAAAATATTGAAAAATATTTAATTAAGTGGAAATTGGATAGACTATCAAAAATGAATCTATCTATTTTAAGAATTAGTACATATGAAATACTATTCGAGGAAGATATACCGGGTAAGGTTTCTGTTAACGAAGGAATAGAACTTGCTAAGAAATATGGTGAAGATAGTTCACCGGCTTTTATAAATGGGATTTTAGCAAAAATGATTTAAAATGTTAGAACCTTTAACGTTAAATGTCAAAGGCATATTTAAAATAGACTAGTCAGTATACTAGTCTATTTTATTACTGTAAAATAGGGATTTTAGGATTATGCTTTAGGTCTCTTATGCAATTAATATTCTAAAACCAAAAGGAGAGGATAATATGGGCATTAAAGTTAATGGCAAAATAATAGTAGAAAACTATAGAAATGAAATTAAGTCAGTTATAAGCGAAGGGGCAGTGCTGGGACTCAGAGTACCTTCAATTAAAACAATTTTAGTTGGGGAAGATGGTGGCTCTTTGTCATATGTAAAAAGTCAGAATAATCTCTGTGATAAATTAGGTGTTTCATATAGTTGTGTTCATTTAGATAGTGACGTTGATGAAAATTATATTATAGATATTATAGAAAAATTCAATGAAGATAATAGTGTAGATGGTATAATTCTTCAATTGCCACTCCCAAAAAAATTCAATGAAAAAGAAATTACTTCTAGAATTTCATATAAAAAGGATATAGATGGATTAACTGATAAAAATATGGGCAGATTTTATAAGGGTGAGAAGTGTTTTATGCCTTGTACCGCGTTAGGAGTCATTGAGATGATTAAAAATACAGGATGCGTTATTAAAGGTAAAAATGCTGTTGTTATAGGTAGAAGCAATATTGTAGGAAAACCAGCAGCACAATTACTACTTAATGAAGATGCAACAGTAACTATATGTCACTCTAAAACACTAAATTTAAAGGAAATATGTAAAACAGCGGATATAATAGTTGCTGCAATAGGTAAACCAGGATTTGTTACAGCTGATTTTATTAAAGAAGGAGCAGTTGTTATAGATGTTGGGACTACAATGATAAATGGTAAAATTACTGGGGATGTATGTTTTGAAGATGTTATCGATCATGCAAGCTATGTTACCCCTGTACCAGGTGGAACGGGACTGATGACTACCACAATGCTTATTAAAAATGCTTGCGAAGCATGGAGGAATAATGTTTATTAAAGTAATAACAGTAACTGCCCTTAATGGGTATATTAAAAAAATAGTAGATAGTGACTTTATATTAAACAATGCTAATGTTAAAGGCGAGCTATCAAATGTTAAAATTCATAGTAGTGGGCACATATATTTTTCATTAAAAGATGCATTTGGCAAGATAAATTGTGTAATGTTTAAATCACAAACACATAAACTAAAAATTACCCCTAGAGACGGCATGAATGTTATTGTTCGCGGAAAGGTTTCTGTTTATGAGCGTGAGGGAGCATATCAAATTTATTGTAACGATATAGAGGCAGATGGAGAAGGTCAGTTATATTTAGCATTTCAAAAGCTTAAAGAAAAGCTAGAAAATCAGGGATTATTTGCCAGTGTACACAAGAAAGATATACCCTCATTTCCTTCTAAAATAGGGATAATTACTTCAGAAACAGGAGCTGCAATTAAGGATATTATTAATGTGGCCACAAGGCGAAACGCAAAAATTAACATGTTAATATATCCAGCTCTAGTTCAAGGGGTAAATGCTAGTGAGGACATTATTGGCGGTATAAAATATTTTAATAGCACAAAAGATGTTGATTTAATTATTATCGCAAGAGGCGGAGGTTCTATAGAGGAATTATGGGCATTCAATGAAGAGAATTTAGCTGTTGAAATATATAATTCAAAAATACCTATAATAACTGGAATAGGTCATGAAACAGACTTTACTATTGCAGATTTCGTATCTGATTATAGAGCCCCAACTCCGTCAGCTGCAGCGGAAATTGCTGTGAAAAATTTAAAAGAGTTAAACAATGAAATTAAATCATTTAGAGAACTACTACTAAGATCTGTGGAATTTAAGGTAACTAAGGAATACAATAAAGTTAATTTACTAAATAAATCTCTAAAAATAAATAACCCACTAAATTATATAGTTAATCAATATATTCATATAGATAATTTAAAAGAAAGTCTAAGCAATAAATTTAATTTTGTGCTTTCATTAGAAAAGCAGAAACTTTCCAAGTTCAATGCTCTACTTCAGGCACATAACCCTTTGAACGTATTAAATAAGGGCTATGCACTACTTCAAAATAATGAAAAGGTCGTTATTAGTGAAATTAGTAATTTGAAAAATATAAAACAGGTGAAAATCACCTTAAAAGATGGTAGTGCTGAATTTAAAATAAGCAATTTGGAGGAATTTTAATGGCAAAGAAAAAAGAATCTTATGAAAACATGATGGGAAGACTTGAAGAAATTGTAGATGTCATGGATGGAAATGAAGTTACACTAGAACAAACCATGACTATTTATGAAGAAGGTATAAAAATCTGCAACAGTTTATATAAAATATTGAATGATACAGAAGGTAAAATAAAAATACTAACAGCTGAAGGTGAAAAAGATTTTGTGGCTCCACCAGAAGTGGTTAAAAACTAATATAAAGAAAAGAAGGGATAAAATGAATATAAAATCCATGAAAGATACATTAGAAAAGTGGATAAGTGATTATTTTGATGATAAGCCTGAAATTGATAATAGAAATTTTGAGGCAATGATTTATAGTATAAAAGTTGGGGGGAAAAGAGTTAGACCAATTTTAATGCTTCTTACATATGCTATGTACAAAAGAGATTATAGAGATATTATGCCCTTTGCAGCGGCTCTCGAGATGATTCATACATATTCCCTTATACATGATGATCTGCCAAGCATGGATAATGATGATTTGCGTAGAGGAAAACCTACAAATCACAAAATATATGGAGAAGCAATAGCTATTCTTGCAGGAGATGGATTATTAAATGAAGCCATGATAATAATGCTAAATCAATGTTTAGATGGAAATTTAAACAAAATTAAAGCAAGCACCACCATAGCAAAAGCCTCTGGACCTCAGGGAATGATAGCTGGCCAAATTTGCGATATTTTAAGTGAAGGCATCCCTATATCAGAGGAAGAACTTCTTTATATGCATAGAAATAAAACAGGGCAACTAATTAAAGTGGCAATAGTGAGTGGTGCAATCCTTGCCAATGCACCGGTGAAAGATTTAGCAAGTTTAAGTGATTATGGCGAAAAATTAGGCCTGGCCTTTCAAATAAAAGATGATATATTAGATGTAATTGGGGATGTCAAAGTCCTGGGCAAAAATGTAAAAAGTGATGAATGCAATAATAAAACGACATTTATAACCATGTATGGCTTAGAAAAGTGCAAGGAAAAGTGTAATAATTTAACTCAGGAATGTTTCCAAATATTAAAAAAGCTTGAGGTAAATACAAAATATTTAGAGGAAATCACAGAATTTTTGCTGAAAAGGGAATTTTAAAATATACTAATATATTGCTATTAATGTGAACATTCTAAAATGATACTAAATTGTTTATTTACGTGGAAATAGCTTTTAAATATTATTATATGATATAATGTCCCCATAAATGTGGGTAAAATAAAGTAAATTCCTTATTAGTTTTTGGTACATTACATTAATAATTTATTATAATAAGGTTATATTGATATTATTTTTGAAACTTTTTAAAATATTATAATTAATAAAGAAGGTAGAGATATATGAGTAGAATTTTAGATGATTTTAATGATATAAATGCAGTAAAAAAAATGTCTATAGAAGAATTAAATATTTTGGCAGGAGAAATTAGAGATTTTCTGGTTGAAAAAGTTTCTAAAACTGGAGGACATATAGCTTCTAATTTAGGTATAGTAGAATTAACACTAAGTTTATATAATGTTTTTGATTTAGATAACGATAAATTAATATGGGATGTAGGGCATCAGTCTTATGTACATAAAATTCTTACAGGAAGAAAAGATAAATTCGATAAACTTAGAAATTTTGGAGGACTAAGCGGATTTCCTAAAAGAGAAGAGAGTAAATATGATAGCTTTGACTCCGGACACAGTAGTACTTCTATTTCTGCTGGCTTAGGTATGGCAAGAGCTAGGGATTTACAAGGTAAAAATTATGATGTTATTTCAGTAATAGGTGATGGTGCACTTACAGGCGGCATGGCTTTGGAAGCACTAAATGATATAGGATTCAGGAAAACTAAAATGATTATTGTACTCAATGATAATCAAATGTCTATTTCTAAAAATGTTGGAGGGATATCTAAGTACCTAAGCGGATTTAGAATTGACCCAACTTATAATAGAATAAAAAAAGAAATAAATTCTACCCTTAGAAAAATTCCTACTGTAGGCAATGGTATGGTTAATTCAATTCATAAAATTAAGGATGGAATTAAGCAGGTTATTGTGCCAGGTATGTTATTTGAGCATATGGGTATAAAATATTTAGGACCTATAGATGGACACGATATTAAAGCAGTGAGTAAGGTTTTAAAGCTAGCTAAAAATATAGAGGGACCAGTAATTATTCATGTTATAACCAAAAAGGGCAAGGGTTATAAATTTGCAGAAAATCAGCCACGTAAATATCATGGGCCAGGTCCATTTAACCCCCTAACTGGAGAGATATGTGGTAGTTCTAAGGAAAGTTATTCTGATGGATTTGGGGAACAGATTGTGAGTCTTGCAAGGGAGAACAAAAATATAGTGGCAATAACAGCTGCCATGCCTGAAGGTACTGGGCTAGAGAAGTTTTCAAAGGAGTTTCCTAATAGGTTTTTTGATGTAGGGATTGCGGAGCAACATGCAGTTACTATGGCGGCAGGAATGGCATCACAAGGTTTAAAACCTATTTTTGCAGTTTACTCTACTTTCCTTCAGAGGGCTTATGACCAAATTGTACATGATGTATGCATTCAAAAGCTACCTGTTATTTTTGCCATAGATAGAGCTGGCATAGTTGGCCAAGATGGAGAAACACACCAAGGCATATTTGATTTATCCTATTTGTCTCATATTCCTAATATGACAATTATGGCTCCGAAATGTATCGGTGAACTTAAGTCTATGTTAACTTTTGCTGTTAAACAAGATTACCCAATTGCTATAAGATATCCTAGGGGGGGAGACAATCCAAATGTTAGTATGTCTTCTATTCAAAATTTTAAGAGAGGAAAATGGGAAATTCTTTTCCAAGGTGGTAAAATAGCGTTAATAGCTACAGGTAAAATGGTCCAAAGTGCTGTTTTAGTTAGAGAAAAACTGAAAGATCTGGGAGTAGAAGCTACTGTAATTAATGCCTGCTTTATTAAGCCCATTGATGAAGCACTAATTTCAGAGTTAGTCGATAAAAATTATTCTATAGTTACTATAGAAGATAATCTTGTACATGGAGGATTAGGTTCATTAGTACTAGAATATATAAACACATGTGCGGGGAAAACAAAGGTCATTAATTTAGGATTTAAAGATGAATTTATTCCTCATGGAACAGTTGATATACTATATAAATCATATAAGCTAGACGTTTCTGGAATTTTTGAAAGCATTCTAAAGTTAGTTTAAATAAGCCACTTTAGTGGACTTCTAAGGAGTTTTACATGGTAGAAAATAAAGAGAGATTAGATGTTCTTGTAGTCCAAAGGCGGATTTTATTTTCTAGAGAAAGAGCAAAGGAAAATATAATTGCTGGTAATATATTTGTGGATGGCATTATGACTCGTAAATATGGAAAAAAAATTGACTTATCATCCAATATTGAATTTATTGGAGAAGATATTCCTTATGTAAGCCGCGGGGGATTAAAGCTCCAAAAGGCTATAACTTGCTTTGACATTAACCTTAAAGATAAAGTATGCCTGGACATAGGAGCATCAACAGGAGGGTTTACAGACTGCATGCTTTCGCATGGAGCATGCAGAGTATATGCTATAGATGTTGGAACAAATCAGTTAGATAGTAAGCTGCTAAGCGACGCTCGAGTAGTGTCACTGGAAAATACAAACATTAGATATTTAAGCCTAGAAAGTATAGGGGAACTTGGCGACTTTGCCAGTATAGATGTGTCATTTATATCCCTGGAAAAAGTTATTCCAAATTTACTGGGACTTTTAAAAAATAATGCTAGTGTTGTAGCACTATTAAAGCCACAATTTGAAGTAGGTGTAGGCGTCGTTAATAAAAAAGGTGTGGTTAAAAAACAGAGTCAACATATAGAGGTAATAGCTAAAGTTTTAAATGTATTGAAATGTCTCAATGTAAATGTTATCAATATGGATTATTCATCTATAAAAGGGCCCAATGGTAACATTGAATATTTAATTTATTTTACAAAATCTAAAGATCACTATGTAAATTATAAGGCGGAAAATATAGAACTATTAGTTAGTGAAGCTCATAAAAATTTAAATTAGGTCATTGAGTACAAAAATTAATATTTGATATTTGCTATACAGAAGGGCAAGGAGGAACTATGAAAAGCATTGGCATTAATATAAATACCACAAAGGATAAGGATGGCAGAATAATTAAATATGTAAGAGATATTATTAGCAAATATATTGATGATACTAATATATTTATGTTTAAAGATTCAATTGGCCTTGAAAATATAAAATATAACGATTTAGATATTATTATTGCATTAGGTGGAGATGGGACTATACTTCGAACATCACGAAATTTAAATAACTTTAATATTCCAATACTCGGAGTGAATATAGGTAATTTAGGCTTTCTTTCCAGTGTGGAGCTACTAGAATTTGAAAACGCTATGAAAAAATTTATAGAAGGTGATTATTATGTAGAAGACAGAATGATTCTTAATTGTACATTACCTTATAGAGCTAAACATGATGAGTATACTGCTCTAAATGATATAGTTGTATCAAAGGGAACACTAGCGAGAGTTGTAAAATATGAACTTCACATAGATAATAAGTTCTATATTGATTTCACTGGGGACGGACTCATAATAGCTACTCCAACAGGCTCTACAGCATATTCACTATCTGCAGGTGGCCCTATAATTTATCCTAATCTAGATGTTATAGCTGTAACACCTATTTGCCCATTATCACTATCTATGAGAACTATAGTTTTGGACGGTAAAAGTGAAATATCTATAAGCATAAAAAGTGAACATGAAAGCATATTTTTGACACTGGATGGACAACGCGCAATAAAGCTGAATAACTATGAGAAAATATTAGTAAGTGTTTCAGATAAAAAATGTAGATTGGTGAAATTTAATGATTATAATTATTTTGAAATTCTAAGGAAAAAAATAATTTCCAGAACCACAGATTGTGAAGGAGATAAAAATGAAGATTGCACGTCATTCAAAAATAATTGAAATAATTCAAACTAAAGAAGTTGAAACTCAAGAGCAGTTAGCAGAAGAACTAAGAAGTAAAGGTTTTGACATTACTCAAGCAACCGTATCTAGAGACATAAAAGAACTAAAATTAATTAAGGTTATGAATTCACATGGAACTCACAAATATGCTACTATTGCTCCAGAGGATATCTTCTTATCCAATAAGTTGGTTAATATTTTTTGTCAAACCGTACTTTATGTTGACCATGTAGATAATTTTATAGTTTTGAAAACTATATCCGGGTCTGCACCAGCAGCTGCTGAAGCTTTAGATTCACTAAAATTCAATGGTATTGTAGGAACTATAGCTGGGGATAATACCGTTTTTATTTTAGCTAGAAAAGAAGAAGATACAAAAGAGATAGTTCAAAGAATTAAAAAAATGATTAATGTATAGGAGGAATCATTATGCTCCTGCAATTAAATATTATAAATTTTGCTCTAATTGAAAAGTTAAGTATTAATTTTGAACAAGGATTTAACGTGCTTTCTGGTGAAACAGGAGCAGGAAAATCAATTTTGATTGATGCTATAAATTATGTATTAGGGGGAAAATTTAATAAAAACCTAATTAGGACCGGGGAAGATAAAACTTATGTTGAGGCCATATTTACTATCGATAATAAAAACAACAAAAATGCTTTAGATGACATGGATATTGATTATGAAGACATGGTAATTGTAAGTCGCGAAACCTTTCAATCTGGAAAAAGTATTGCTAAGGTTAATGGTAAATCATTGCTTTTATCAAAGGTTAAATATATTAGTAAGACCTTACTAGATATTCATGGTCAACATGATAATCATAATTTATTAGATAGTGTTAATCATATATTTTATGTGGATTCTTTTGGTGTTGATAAGATTAATGTGGTTATTACGGCATATTATGAGAAATATGTAAGGCTTATTGAAATTAAAAATAAGATTCAAAAACTTGAAGGAAATGAAGGTCAACGTGAAAAGCGAATTGATTTCTTAAATTATCAAATAGAAGAAATTGAAAGTATTAATATAAAAATTGGTGAAGATGAAGAACTTTTAGAAAAGCATGCAATCATTAGTAACGCAGAGAAATTGGAGAAACATTTATCAAAAAGTTATGGACTTCTATATATTAGCGATGAGGAAAATACTTCTGTTTTTTATAATTTAGCTATTGCTATTAAGGAGCTCCGAACCATAGAAAAGCACCTGGAAAAGATAAAAATAATTACAGATTCTATAGAAGAAAGCTACTATAATATAGAAGAAAATATTACAGACCTCCGAAATTTAAAAGAAACAATTTACTATGATGAAAGTGAATTGGAATATTTGAATAGCAGAATAAACCAAATTAACACTTGCAAGAGGAAATATGGATCCACTATTGAAGAAATTTATGAATACAAAGAAAAAATTGAAGCTGAGTATGAAGAATTAATTAATAGTAGCGAAATAATTACTCGTCTTAAAAGTGAAAAAATAGTTTACGAGGGTGAAATGAGAATTTTAGGAGAGGAAATTCATGAAATCAGATGTAATATTTCAAAAGAGCTGGGAGATAAAATAAAAGATGAATTAAATTATATTGGACTTGAAAAAAGTAAATTTTACATAGAAGTAAAATTAGAAAATGAATTTTATGAAAATGGTTGTGATAAGGTTCAATTTTGTATATCTACAAACCCTGGAGAACCACTCAGTCCACTCGAAGATATTGTATCTGGGGGAGAATTATCACGTATAATGCTTGCACTAAAAACTGCATTCGTTGATAAGGATGAAATACCAACTGTTATATTCGATGAAATAGATACTGGAATTAGTGGTAGAATTGCACAATGTGTTGCAGAAAAGATGTATTTAATATCTAAAAATCATCAAATTTTTTGTGTAACTCATTTGCCACAAATAGCTAGTATGGCGGACACAAATTATTTGATATCTAAAAATGTTATAAATGATAAAACTTATACTAGTATTATAAAGATGAATGAGGTCGAAAAACAACAAGAAATAGCTAGAATGATTGGTGGGATTGAAGTTACAAAATTAACTTTAGAAAATTCCAAAGAAATGATAAATATGGCTAAAAAACAAAAGCCAATTTAATTTTTGTTTTTTTAAATTATAAAGTAATAAAAATGTGTTTATAGGGAAAAATAAAACCAACAATAAGAAAATTTTCTTATTGTTGGTTTTATTTTTTATTTTAGTGGCTTTTTTAAAAAAAATATATTAATAAACAAATAATGTTGATAACAAATTTAAGTGAGTAAATAATATAAAATGTGAAAATAATTGAAATTCAGAATAATATATTTAATTTATGATAAATTAGTTTTCAATCTATGTCTTTTACTATTATTGAATTAATGTCATAGCATAATGTGGAGAATTCGAGGGTAACTTAAAGTCATAACTATAAGAGAAAAGGAGGTAAATCACATGAAAAAAAGATTAATTATAATATGCTGTATTATAACACCTCTAATTATTTTTGCTTTAAGTGCATACTTGAAAACTCAAAATGACATTGTTTCTATATTTAATACACCCATGGAAAGCTTATATACTAGTCAAATAGCAAAAGTAGATCAAGGCAAAGACGATATTCACACCAGTTTATATATAAATGACATAAACAAAGAGGCATATGTAAATTCTTCAGAGGGTATAGAAGTGAAACCTGCCTTTGTACGTAATAATACAGAAATCATGGTTTACCCAGGAGGACAACCAATTGGTGTCAAATTAAATATTAAGGGTGTTTTAGTAGTAGCTTTATCTGATATTGAAAGTAATAAGGGTAAAATAGCAAGTCCTGCAGCAACTGCAGGTGTACAAATTGGCGATAGTATAATAAAAATAAATAATGTAGAAATAATTCATGCAGAAGATGTAACAAGATTTGTGAATAGAGATAATAATTCAGAAATTACTCTTCAAATACAACGAAAAAATAATTTAAATACTTTTGAAGTTAAGGTTAACCCTGCAGTTGATTCTAAAGATGGAAAAAGAAAATTAGGACTATGGGTAAGGGATTCAACAGCTGGAGTAGGAACATTAACATTATATGATGATAAAACTAAAAAATTTGCTGCGCTTGGCCACCCTATTACAGATGCGGATACTGGAACAATATTGAGTGTTAGTAATGGTGTAATTGTATCATCTAATATTGTATCTATAAAAAAAGGAACAAGAGGAAATCCAGGAGAATTAAGAGGTCTTTTTGTAGATGAAAATAAAATAAAAGGGCAAATAATAAGAAATACTGAATGTGGTATATTTGGAAATGGAACTAAAACTCTTATAAATAGTAAATTTAATAAGCCCATGAAAATAGGTTTAAGAAATGAAATTAAAGAAGGTAAAGCTGAAATACTAACTACTATAAACGGTTGTGAACCAGAATTATTTGAAATAGAAATTCAGAAATTGTTATCTCAAAATACATCTGGATCTAAAAGTATGATTATTAAGATTACAGATTCTAGGCTACTTGAAAAAACTGGAGGTATAGTGCAAGGTATGAGCGGTAGCCCAATAATTCAGAACAATAAAATTATTGGAGCGGTTACACATGTTCTAATTAATAAACCTGATATGGGATATGGAATATATATAGAGTGGATGCTTAAAGATGCTGGAATATTATCAAAATAAAATAACTAGCAATTTTAAAAAAAAAGAGGTAAAATAGAAATTAACAGGTAAAGGATAGCAAATGCTATCTTTTATTTTAAAAATAAAAATAAATAAATATTTATTTGTAATTTTTTTCAATATTAGAAGGAATTAAAATTCTTTTGTCGAATTTATAAATTGTTAAGTTATGGGAAATGGAATTTATTTGTAAGGGGGAGTTATAATATGGAAGAACCTAGGATTAGTGTACTTATTGCAGATGATAACAAAGAATTCTGCAATATATTAAATGATTATTTGTTAAGTCAAAGGGATATTGTAGTTACTGGAATAGCAAAGGATGGAATAGAAGCTCTTAAATTAATAAAAGAGAGAAAACCTGATTTAGTAGTACTAGATATAATAATGCCACATTTAGATGGTCTTGGAGTGCTTGAGAGATTAGGCAGCATGGGTCTTGATCCAATACCTAAAATAATAGTATTATCTGCGGTAGGTCAAGATAAAATCACACAAAGAGCCATTACTTTGGGAGCGGATTATTATGTAGTAAAACCTTTCGACATGGATGTTTTTACAAAAAGAATAAGACAGATGTTTAATAATACAATTTCCAGTGATAATAGTAAGAAATCAATTTCTTTTATTGACACAACTGAACCTAGAAAAACTAATCGTAATGAACCAATGGACTTAGAAGTTGAAATCACAAGTATAATTCATGAAATTGGTGTTCCGGCTCATATTAAAGGGTATATGTATCTGAGAGAAGCAATTACAATGGTAGTAAACGACATTGAACTCTTATCTGCAGTAACGAAAGAGTTATATCCATCAATTGCTAAGAAATTTAATACAACAGCAAGTAGGGTAGAGAGAGCAATAAGGCATGCTATAGAAGTAGCATGGGGACGTGGTCAAGTTGAAACTATAAATAAGATATTTGGGTATACTATACACAATGCTAAAGGCAAACCAACAAATAGTGAGTTTATAGCTATGGTAGCTGATAAATTAAGATTACAAAATAGAGTTGGTTAATATTTGCTTAAACAAATTAATACCAATGTTTTCCTGAATCGAAATAATAGACCTCCTTATTTATGGATTATAAATAAGGAGGTCTATTATTTTGCAACAATATTAAGTTATTAACTTAAACTAAGTATGCATATATCCCTCTTTGCTATCATAAATATGAAATAAGTTATACTATTCATATAGTAAGTATCTATGTTAAATTTTAGAATAAACTATGAGTACTAGTAAATAAAAAAATGATTAACTAAAGGGGGAGCAATTTATGTCATCTAATACACTAATAAGTAATATAAATAAACACGTACAAGAAAATTTTTGGTTATATATTATAAGTATTCTTTGTGTATTTACAGGTATAATTTTAGGAATCTATAGTGTTAAATACATGGGGGAAATTGAACAAACTGATTTAGTAAATTACTTGATGAATTTTAGTGACCCTTCGAATACAAATGGAATTAGTTATAAATTGATATTTTTCCAATCACTTAAAAATAATCTACCAGTGATTATTTTTCTTTGGTTTTTAGGTTTAACTATAGTGGGATTACCAATAATTATAATCATTGATTTAATAAAAGGATTTACAGTTGGATTTACATTTAGTTTTATGATTAGCGGTCTTGGAAAAAGTGGTATTGGGATTGCAATACTAGGAGTTCTGCCTCAAAATTTGATTTATATTCCTTGCATTATTTTTGCATCTGTATTTTCAATGGAATTTTCTATAATGCTACTTAAAGATAAGTTTAATAAACAATGGACAAGTAGTATATCTAGCAGAATAATATATTATAGTATAATATTTATTATACTAATAGGGTTATTGTTTATAGGGATAATTATAGAGTCTTATATTGCACCATATTTTATAAAAAATCTTATTAATAATTTGGGAAGCATAAATAAATGAAGCATAAGGAGTTATGGCGTTTTGTAATGCTAACGATAAAATGCTTTGTAATTTTACTAGTAATTGGAATTTTATTGCCTAAAGCAGTGGATTACTTGCTTCAAAGTTTAATTGATAATACAAGAATTTACAAAAATTCTATATTTGTTTATAAATTAGTTGATAAAAATTATAAATTAATTTATAATTTTATTCTTACATTTTATTTATTTTTTAGAGCCTAAGACGAAGGTCATAAATATAATAAATTTTTTTACTTTATTATAAAAAATATTGATAATATTGTGGTAACTTGGTAAAAATAATGATATAAATTTTGAACAAGATAGACAACACTTTATAATTGTTGTCTAGAAGAAATAAACATGAGGAGGATACATATGAAAAGAAGTATTAAAAATGTATTATGTTTAATTTTATCGTTAATTTTTGCAACACAGGTTTTTACAATCTCAGCAAAGGCAGAAGGGGAAAAAAAGGTCGATAGTGGAATTGTAGTAGAAGCAAAGTCAGCACTACTGATGGAACCGTCTAGTGGAAAAATAATATATGAAAAAAACTCTCATGAAAAATTTGCTCCTGCCTCAGTAACTAAAATAATGACTATGCTACTCGCTATGGAGGCTATAGATGCAGGTAAGATTAAATTACAAGATAAAATAACTATAAGTGAAAACTCAAAAAAAATGGGTGGAAGTAGCATGATACTTGATACTGGCGAAATTAGAACCGTTGAAGAAATTTTAAAGGGTATTGCTATTGCTTCTGGAAATGATGCTGCCGTTGCAATGGCAGAATATTTGGGCGGCAGCGAAAGTGCGTTTGTATCTATGATGAACGAAAAAGCAAAAACACTCAATATGAATGATACTGCTTTTAAAAACTGCACAGGGCTCAGCGCAGATGGACATCTTACTTCTGCCTATGATATTTCAATTATGTCTAGAGAGTTATTAAAACATCCTAAAATATTAAAATATTCAGGAACTTATATGGAAACTATTACTGAGGGTAGAAAGACTCCTATAGGTCTTGTAAATCACAATAAGCTTGTTAGATTTTTTCAGGGTTGTGATGGACTTAAAACTGGATTTACAAGTGAAGCAAAATATTGTATATCTGCTACTGCAGTAAGAAACAATGTAAGAATGCTGGCAATAATTATGGGTGCGCCAACTTATAAAATTAGAAATAGTGATGCTAGCATGTTAATGAATTATGGATTCTCTAAATTTGAAACTAAAAAAGTTATAGCAAAAAATGAAGAATTAGAAAAAATACCTTTAAATAAAAAAGGGGATAAGTTTCTAATAGCTAAATCACAACAAGATTTTCTTATAACTTTTGAAAGAGGTAAGAAAAATGAAATCACTAAAAAGTTTGTTATAGAGGAAGGTTTAAAAGAGTATAAAAAAGATGTAGCAATTGGAATATGTGAGATATATGTTGATAATGAACTATATGGCAAGATTATTATCTATAGTGATAGAGATATTAAAAAATCTAGAGTATGGGATAATATTAAAAATAATTTTACAGATCTTTTTGATAGGGCAATTTAAGTTAATACATTTATCGTTATATAAAACTATAGCTTCTAGGCAAAAGTTTATTTGCTTAGAAGCTTAATTTTTATAAATAAATATATTTTTGACTTTAAATTTTATACTGACTAGTTATTTTTTAAAAGATGCTCTATACTTAAAATGACTTGATATAAAGAAATTAATATAATTGTCATATTTCTTTATAATTAAATTTTTATATAGGAGCGAGTGTATATGCCATTAAGTATAAAAGTAACTAATTTTGAAGGCCCCTTTGACTTGTTATTGCATCTTATTAAGAAAAATGAGATGGATATTTATGATATTAATATTTATGAAATCACTAATCAATATCTAGAGTATCTTAAAACTATGAGTGAGATGGATTTAGAAGTTACATCAGAATTCATTGTTATAGCTGCAACTTTAATTCAAATTAAATCCAAACGATTGTTACCTAAAAATAAAGAGGAAATTAGCAAAGAAGAAGAAAATGATGTAGAAGCGGAATTGTTAAATAAATTAATAGAATACAGGAAATATAAACTTATAGCTGAAAATTTAAAGATGCTAGAACAGGGAGCAGGTATAATGTTTAGTAAGAAACCTGAAATAATTGAAGAAGACAATAAAAACACAAAAGAAATAGATTTTCTAAAAAATGTTACAATGCTTGATTTGTATAATTTGTACAATAATTTAATGCAACAATATATAAATAAAATGAATATTGATAATATTATAAATAAAAAAATATTAGTGGATGAATATAAAATAGAAGATAAAATGGAAGAATTGAAAAAAGCTCTTGATTTATTTGGACAAGTATATTTTTCAAAGTTAATCATTGGATATTCATCAAAAATAGAAGTTATTGTTACATTTTTAGCATTGCTTGAACTTATTAAGATTAGAAGTGTAAAAGTAATTCAAGAAAGTACGTTTAAAGACATATATTTAGAAAGGGTAAATTAACATGAAGGAATTTAATATTAATCAATTACACATTGAAGAGGTTTCTACTAAAAAAATATATTTTTCTATAATTGAATCCTTGTTGTTTGTTGCTGGAGAGTCATTAAAACTAAACGAAATGGCAAATATATTAGAATGCAGCAATGATTTTACAAGAGAACTAATAAATGAATTAATTATAAAATACGAAGAAGAGGATAGAGGAATTAAAATTGTAGTAACTAATGATCAATATCAATTTGTTACAAAACCCTGTAATAGCGAATATGTTCAAAAGCTATTAAAGACGAATATTAGACAATCACTATCTCAGGCGTCTCTTGAAACTTTAGCAATAATTGCATATAAACAACCTATAACTAGAGTCGAAATTGAGGATATTAGAGGGGTTAAGAGTGATAGGGCTATCTATACTCTATCAGATAAAAAATTAATTGAAGAAAGTGGACGAAAAAATGTTCCAGGAAGACCGATTATTTATATAACTACAGATGAGTTTCTTAAACATTTTGATTTTTATAGTTTGGCTCAAATGCCCTCTTTAGAAGAATTTAACAGTGAAAATATGCAAACAAATCTTGAAAGCAATGAAGCTGAATAACTATTTTTTGAAGATTTATATTACGAAGTTATAAAACCCCACAATAATAAAGTTTTGAAAACTTTATTATTGTGGGGTTTTATAGTTACAATTTATAAAATTTTATATTAATGAAAATTAAAATTAATTATTCATCAAACTTTTCACTGTCTTCACATTCTGTATGTTTATCACCTTTATCCTTAAACATGCTTTTAATAATATCGATAACTTGTGGTACAGTGTCAACGATTCTATCATATGTATTTTGCTGATCTACAGATAGCAGTCTTATTGAATCGTTTTTAACAACTAAAAATGCAACGGGCTTAACAGTGACTCCAGCTCCAGAACCACCACCAAAAGGATATTTATTATCTGAAGCACTAGACTTAATACTATTGAATTCACTACCTCCAGATGCAAAACCAACACATACTCTTGATATAGGAATAATAGTAGTACCATCTATTGATTCTACAGGATCTCCTACAATAGTGTTCACATCTATCATATCTTTTATACTTTCCATAGTGGTCCTCATTAAATTTTCAATTGGATGATTATCCATGTACATTTCCTCCTTTATATTTTTTAAAGTTTGTATTCTTATGCTTTATGCTTATAAGGCAGTTTATCATTATAAATACTATATAAATAATTTTTCCTAAATTGGTATAAATTATACTGGAAATTTCTAAATTAATATCATTTTCTTCGAAATGAGGGGTAACTTTAAGATCTACTTTCTTTACTATTACAAAATTTTGTAATAGTAAATACAAAAAACTATGGGCGGAATGAATTATGCCATATAAAATAGCTACAAATGCAGCATCATCAAATCCATATTCTAGTTTAGTGTTTAAAATTATTGTGGGCTTAAATTTTAAGTTCACAATTTTGTGAATAATTAATTTCATATCATTAAAGGATAACGATTTTAAAAAATCTATCTTTCCGATACCTTTTTCGATAGCTTTTATATTAGAATTTACTTTATCTTTTGAAGGGCTTTTTGCCTTTATTTTTTTATTATATATATAAATTTCCAAAACTTTGTTCCTATATTTAAGAGTTATTTTTAGAGGGATTGGAAATAATATAATCGTTAGTGTTAAAAGAAACACTATTATACCTTTAAACATGTTAACCTCCCAGTATACCTAATAATTGGTATTATGCCCAATAATCTTAATAAAAATCAATTAAACAAGATCATTTTCAAAAAATAAAAAAGAGGTGAGTTTGGTGAAAAAGTTTAAAATATATTTATCCACTACTTTATGTTTATTTTTTTTATTTACGTCAACGTTTCAAAATGTTTATGCTGAGGATATATTTGTTAATGCAATAAGTGCTATAGCATTAGATTGTGATTCAAAACTTGTTTTATATGAAAAAAATGCATACACCCCCATAGAAATTGCAAGTACTACAAAGATAATAACTGCACTTGTGGCAATTAAATGTGGGGATTTAGACAAGAAAATAATTATATCTGAAAAGGCTGCATCTATACGTGGCTCAGAAATAGGCTTAAAAAAAGGAGAAGAAGTAACCTTAAAAGAGTTATTATATGGGCTTATGTTAAGGTCTGGAAATGATGCTGCAATAGCCATTGCAGAAGGAATAAGTGGAAGCGTTGATGAGTATCTAAAACTTATGAATGAGTATGCACTAGAAATTGGATTATTAAATAGCAACTTTGAATCCCCTCATGGGCTAGATAGTAGCAATCACTATTCTACAGCCTATGATTTAGCTTTAGTTACTGCAAAGGCAAAACAAATAAAGCTTTTTAATGATATAGTGGGATCTAAAGACATTGATGCAGAAGAATACAACTTTACTAGAAGTTATCATAATATAAATAAAATCCTATGGACACTACCAAATTCCACAGGAGTAAAAACCGGGTTTACTGGAAAGGCAGGTAAATGTCTCGTAACTTCAGTTAAAATTCAAAATAGAGATGTTATTATAATTACTTTAAATTGTACCCCCAGATGGAAAGAAACTGAAAAAATAAGTGAGTATATAGAAAAAAATTATGAATATAAAAAACTAATTAGTAAAGATGATATATTGGAATCTCTTAAAATAAAAAATGGAACCTCTAATGTCCAAATAGTAAGTACAAGAGATATTATAATTCCAGTGAAAAAAGATGAAAGCATAGAAATTAAAATTAAAAAGCCTCTATATGATATAATTGCTCCAGTACAGGTAGGAGATAAAGTCGGTAGGGTAGATATATATTCAAATAGTAAACTGCTACTTGCAGAAGCTCTAGTAGCTAAAAACTCTGTGGCTAAGAAAAATGTGTTTAGACAAAAATTTGATAAAATTATGAATTTTATTATTCCTAATAAATAAAAGAGTCTCATAAGACTCTTTTATTTATTATTTAACTTGTAACAATTTTTAAATTTATAAATATTTTAATAGTATAGTGCTTTAGAGTGCGTTGGGAGGTTATATTGATGAGTTATGAACCCTACGATTGTATTGATGTAGGAAGTGAATTTTGTCCTAGCCACACTAAACTGCGATAATGAGCTAGCGCTTTAAAGTCATTAGATTTATTTTAATAGTACCTTTAACACCATCCCAATATAAAGATTGTACAATACTATTGATTAATAGACGCTTATTGTTGAAATCTAAGACATCTATTAGGGAAGAAAAGTTACTTAAGGAATATAGAAATTTATTTGCATCCCATTTATTATTTTTAAATTCATAGGAGGTATCTATTAAGTTTTCATATTTATCCTTTAGCTTTTCGATTTCATCTCCTAATTTCAAAATTTGTGGTCGTATATATTTTGATATTTCATTGTCCAAAGATAACTGGCTTATTAAAATATCCATTTGGGATTGTTTTATTTTTATTTGACCTGGTAAATTATCCATTTCACCTTGAATAAAATTATTTTTGATTATATCAGATTTAATTTTATTTAACTCCTCTAACAGAATAGATTTATCAATAGATACGTTTTTCAAATTATCCATAACTATGGATTCAAGCTCATCTACGCGGATATTAGGATTGTTACATCTTTCTCCTTTTGAATGATCTTTAGTACTACATACATAGTATTGAATTTTTTTATTGGTTAAAGCACTAATATGCCCATGTTTTACAATCATACTTTTACCGCATTTAGAACATTTTAATATTCCAGTAAGTAATGCAGCAGCTGAGGTGCCAAGCCTTGGTGCTTTCTTTTTATTTTCATCTAATATTTGTTGAATCTTAAGCCAATCAGGGGCATCAATAATTCCTTCATGTGTAGAGACCGCAGCTATCCATTCCCTTATATCTCGCTTAGTCCTAGTACCTTTACTTTTGTTATAAGTTAAAATGCCATGCTTCCCATCAAATTTTCCCATTACATTCATTCCAATAGCTTCAAGATGTTTCATAACAGCTTCATTTGCCCTAACATAGAGGGGGTTTCTTAATATAAGTTGAATTCTTTTCTTATTAAAATCGGCCCCATTTTTTGTTTTAATATTTTTTTGAAAGACGTAGATAAAGACCTGGCTAATAGATTTATATTGTAAATATCTGTGGTATATGAAATTTACTACATCTAATTCTTCTTTTATAGGGGATAATGTATGCATAGTTTTTTCTTTGAACTCAGAATCTAAATAGGTCATCTCTCTACTTTCATAGCCTAAAGGTGTTTGGCCTCCTAGCCATCTTCCACTTTTAGCCAGCTCCAACATATTGTCGCGAACTCGCTCACCAATAGTTTCACGCTCGAGTTGTGCAAAAACAGAGGCAATATACATCATGGCACGTCCCATGGGAGTTGAGGTATCAAATTGTTCATTAACACTTATAAAACTTATATGCAGCCTATCTAATTCATTTATAAGAGTAGAAAAATCTGATATATTTCTACTGATTCTATCTAGTCTATAACAAATGAGTACGTTAAATTCTTTCTCTTTTGCATCACTTAGCATCTTTTGAAACTGAGGTCTTTTAATATTTTTTCCTGAAAAGCCTTCATCTTCGTATATTATAAATTTTTCAATTCCTAAATGACTACCTTCATGCTTACATAGTTCAATTTGGTTAATTATTGATTCGCCTTTTGTTGTAATCTTTGATTTCCTGGAGTATATAGCTGCAATTTTCAATTTACTTACTCCTTAATAATTGATTTAAAGTTTGTTAAAAGGTAAAATGAATATAAGAAGTAAAAATTTCATAGTATATAAACTACAATAGCTTTACAAAATAAAGATATGTATTTTAAAAAAATAATATTCCTAAGTGATATATATAACTAAATATATTTAGTTATATATATTTTTGTAACACTAAGGTTAAAGCTGCATACTGTAATATAATAGTGTGTTTGGGGGATTATAAATGAAGGGTATCTCTACCATTCTTTTAAAATTAAATAAGAATGAAATAGAACTTTTGAATGGACTATATACAATAACTGCTTTAAAAATTTTAGCTTCAGAGCTTTCATTAAAAGAAATAAACGAATTAATAGAAAAGCTTACGATTACCTAATGTACATTTAAATATTTATTAATAAAAAACAAACAATATTGAATATACTAAACAAATTATATTAAAAAATGATATACTATTATAATATTAATACAACATGAAATATGGAGATGATTTATATGAAGTTATGTGATGTATGTAAAAAAAATATAGCAATGATATTAACATCAAAAATTGAAAGCGGAAAAACTGAAACAGTAGCTTTATGTATAGAGTGTGCTAAAAAGAAGGGTGTTCCAGTTATGGATCAATTGATGCAACAAGCTGGGATATCTTCAGAGGATATTGAAAATTTAAATCAGCAAATGGGTAATATCTTTAAAGACATGAATTTAGAAGACATGAATTTAGAAGATATGAATCTTGAGGATTTGAATCTTGAGGATATGAACCTTGAAGATATGAACACAACAGACATGAACCTTGAGAATGGTGACAGGAAAAAACTTATTGGTAATATTTTTAATGGCTTATTCTCATCTAAAGACGAAAATAAAGATTTTATAAATGAGGAAGTTGAAACTTCCTCAAAGATTTTGGACGCACCTGAAGAGAAATCAAAAAAGAATCCCTTTAAAAAGAAACGAAAGCACTTAGATACATATGGAATAAACCTAACAAACAAAGCAAATCAAAAGGATGTAGATAAAGTTGTTGGAAGGAATAAAGAAATTGATCGCGTGGTACAGATTTTAAATAGAAGAACCAAAAATAATCCTATATTAATTGGGGAGGCTGGTGTAGGTAAGACAGCTATTGCAGAGGGTTTAGCTGTGAGAATTTCGGAAAAACAAGTTCCAGAGAAATTATTTAATGCTGAAGTTTATCTCCTTGACCTCACTGCTGTTGTTGCAGGCACACAATTTAGAGGACAATTTGAAAGTCGCATGAAGTCAATTATTGAAGAAGCTAAGGAAAGTGGAAATATAATATTGGTTATTGATGAGGTGCACAATATTATGGGTGCTGGTGAAGTTCAGGGTGGGTCAATGAATGCAGCAAATATTTTAAAACCAGCTTTGGCTAAAGGCGAAATACAAGTTATTGGAGTGACAACCCTTGAGGAATATAGAAAATATATAGAGAAAGACGCAGCCCTTGAGAGAAGATTTCAGCCAGTATTAGTTGAGGAACCAAGTATAGCTGAGACAATAGAAATCTTAAAAGGAATACGGGGCTATTATGAAGAATATCATAAAGTTAAAATATCTGATGAAATAATTGAAGAAGTTGTAAACTTATCTGAAAGATATATAATGGACAGATTTCTTCCAGATAAAGCTATAGATGTTATTGATGAAGCTGGTTCTAGAGCTAATTTGAAAAATAAAGGGCTTGTGGAACTTTCAGGATTAAAAGAACAATCAGAAAAAGTAGAAAATGCAAGGAATGAGGCAGAAGATACAGGTAACTTTGAAAAAGCTGCAGAATATAGGATGAAACTATGTAAAATAAAAGAAAATATTAACGAAATCGAGAAAAAGTGCAGTGAGGTACAAATTACTGAAGAGGATATTGCTTTTGTAATTGAAGCATGGACTAAAATTCCTGTTCAAAAGATTACAGAAAAAGAAGCAAAAAAACTACTGGACTTAGAAAACAGACTACATAAACGAGTTATAGGCCAAGATCAGGCTATTACGTGTTTATCTAGAGCTATTAGGCGGAATCGTTCAGGCTTTCGAAAAAAGAAAAAGCCTTCTTCTTTCATTTTTGTTGGACCAACTGGGGTTGGAAAAACAGAGCTAGTTAAAGCACTGGCCTGTGAGCTTTTTGGAAGTGAGGAAGCATTAATTCGTATAGATATGTCTGAATACATGGAGAAACACACAGTTTCAAAGTTAATTGGAGCGCCACCAGGGTATGTAGGTTATGATCAAGCTGGCCAATTAACGGAAAAAGTCAGAAGAAAGCCTTATTCAGTTATTCTTTTAGATGAAATTGAGAAAGCTCATCCGGATGTATTTAACATGTTATTGCAAATTCTTGAAGACGGAAGATTAACTGATAGTCAGGGAAGAACTGTTTTCTTTGATAACACTGTAATAATAATGACATCCAATGCAGGTACTCAGTTTAAAGCAGGTAGTATGGGGTTTGTTCAAGATAATTATGATATTTTAGAAGCTCGTGTGAAAGATGCTTTAAAAGAAACTTTTAGGCCTGAATTTTTAAATAGAGTAGATGAAACTATTGTATTTACTCCTCTTAAAAAAGAAGAACTTCGTAAAATAGTAGATTTAATGATTATGGAAGTAATAGATGAGGTAAAAGAAAAGAAAATTACATTAGATATAACAGGCGAGGTAAAAGACTTTGTATTAGAAAAAGGATATGATGATAAATATGGAGCAAGGCCACTCAGGCGGACTATTCAAAAATATATTGAAGATGAGATTGCAGAGCATTATCTCCAAAATGAATTTGGTGAAGGATCAAATATAACCATAGAATTAAAAGAAGGTAAAATTAATATAAGGTTATAATAAATAACAAGCCCAAAGAATAGTGTATTTATTTTAATGTACGGAGTAAAGTGTAAAAGCTGCTGAAAATTATTCAGCAGCTTTTACACTTTATTAATCGATATTTTTTTCTATTAAATCATAAGATTTTTTGGAATTGTAAAGATTGTACTGCACTTCCATATAAGTAATCAAATTGAAAAATACGTCACATAAAAAGATTGCAAAAAATATATCCATTATCACGTGTTGTTTAACAAATTGAGTGGATATTATAATAAGAAATCCTACCACATTGACTGGAATTTTAATCCGTTTACTAGCATTTGTAAGATTTATTCCTTTAATTGCTAGGTATGCAGTAATTACATGTATGCTTGGGAAACAGTTATATGGCTGGTCAGAGTTATAGGTAAATAAAATCAGTTTTGAGAATATATCATCCCCCGTAACAAGTGGTCTTGTAACAGCGGTTTGAAAAAAGTAAAAAGTTATAAAAGCAACAACATAACACAGGATTAAAGTAAGCATAATCTTATAATAAACCTTTCTGTTTTTAAAGCACAAATAAACAAAACAAACAGCTAAGTAAAACCATAAAGTCATATAAGGTATTATAAAGATTTTTATAAGTGGTAAAAATCTATCTAAATCAGTAGTTAGGTCATAAACCCCTCTCTGGGTATTATTTAGTGTCCAATAAAACAAATTAGAAAAAGGGATAGAACCAATAAGTAATAGTGGGAAAAAATTTTTAAAAAGTTTCTTCAAGTAATCAGTCCTCTCTTCAAAGACTATTTTAACGGAAAATTACAATATATTCAATGATTTTTGTGAAAATTCTTTATGAATATTGTGTCATTCCTATAAAAATTAAACATTTATATGGCACTGAGAGTAAAATTCTTAAGGAATCATCGCAGTTTGGTGTATCGAGCATGTCCTTGCCATCTGGCAGAAACGGGAGACTGTATATTATGTTCACAGCTAGGAGGTAAGAATTTCTGTGATTGTAGTAATTGGAATGGAGTATGTATATATCAAGAATATGCTTCAAACAACTACAAAGCTAAAGAAAGTAGGAAATATTATTATTGTAAAGTAGTAGAGAAAAATAAATTTGAGGATAATATTATTATATTTACATTAGAAGCAAGTGATAAATTGGTAAGTGAATTGGTTCAAGCAGGAAGTTATGTTTTTGTTAGACGTCCAGATACAGATACAAGGTTTGATACGCCAATATCAATAATGGATACTGATACGAGAAATAATACTATAACTATTGCAATAGAATTAAAAGGAACTAAAACCAAGGCGTTAGATGTGTTAAAGCAAGGGGAAGAGCTACTAGTAAAAGCACCATTTTGGAATGGTATTTTAGGACTAAAAAACATAAATACAATTAAAAATAGTAAATGCATAATTGTAGCAAGAGGTATAGGGCAGGCGCCCATGATACCACCACTTAAACATTTGCATGCAAATAATAATGAAGTTACAGTTGTGCTTGATAATTCTCCCTATAAAAATAGCTTTGTTAATGAATATCTAGAAAAATATGCTTCAAAAGTTATAATGGTAAATACTATAGTCCGTGGAAGAATCACTGATGAATTTAATAATATATTGAAGAATTTAATTAGTAATAATGATTTTAGTTTAGTACATTGTGATGCTGCGGATGTTTTAAATTATGAATTGATGAAGGCTGTAGAAGAGATAGATAAAAACATTAAATACTCCTGTTGCAATAATGCGAAAATGTGCTGTGGAGAAGGCATTTGCGGTTGTTGCACAAGAAAAAATAATGACCGTAAATTAAGAAGGCTCTGCAAAATGCAAACAGAACCTAAATATGTATTAGAGGGGAGGAGAATATTTTGAAGGTTATCGTAATTGGTGGTGGTTGGTCTGGTTGTAGCGCAGCAATCACAGCAAAAAAAGCAGGTGCTACGGTTGTATTATACGAAAAAACAGATATGCTTTTAGGACTTGGGAATGTAGGCGGTATAATGAGAAACAATGGAAGATATACTGCATCAGAAGAGATGATAGCATTGGGAGCTGGAGATTTAATACATTTAACTGATGAAAATAGTAGACATAAAAACATTGATTTTCCAGGACATAAACATGCCTGGCTTTACGATGTAAACAAGATTGAACCAGCAGTGGAGAAATATTTAAAAGCTATGGATATAGAAATAAACATGATAACAAGAGTAGTAGATGTTGAAAAAGAAGACAATAGAATAAAAGGAATATATCTATCAGATGGGAAATATGTTGAGGCAGATGTATTCATAGAGACCACAGGATCAACAGGGCCAATGGGTAATTGCTTAAAATATGGAAATGGATGTTCAATGTGTATTTTAAGATGTCCAGCTTTTGGGCCAAGAGTAAGTATAAGTTATAGAGCGGGCATTGAAGATTTAAAAGGAGAAAGACAAGAAGATGTATATGGAGCTATTAGCGGTTCTTGCAAATTAGCTAAGGATTCTTTATCCGATGACGTTGTAAAGCAATTGGACGCAACAGGGGTTGTTGTTTTAAAGGTTCCAGAAGAAGATGTAAATCTAGAAAAACTTAAACTAAAGGTATGTCAGCAGTACGCCCTTAAAGAGTTTGCAGAAAATATAATTCTTTTAGATACAGGACATGCAAAACTTATGACTTCATATTATCCATTAGAAAAGCTAAGAAAAATAAAAGGACTAGAATATGCAAAATATATAGATCCATATGCAGGGGGAAAGGGAAACTCGATAAGATACCTATCCGTAGCTCCAAGAACGGACAGTATGAAGGTTGTAGGCTTAGATAATCTGTTCTGCGCAGGTGAGAAGGCTGGGTTATTTGTAGGGCATACGGAGGCAATTATAACGGGTGCTTTAGCAGGACACAATGCGATAAGAAATTATCTAGGAATGCCTCTTTTGATGTTACCAAGGTCACTAGCTGTTGGAGATATAATAGCCTATGCAAATGAAAAAATACACTCTAAAGAAGGAAGAACAAACAGATATACCTTTGCAGGAGCAGAGTATTTTAACAGAATGCAGGAACTCGGGCTTTATACTTTGGATATAGATAAAATAAAGGGGAAAGTAGAAAAATTAAATTTAACTGATATATTTAGTGAAAAACTTATATAGAGCAAGAAATGGAAAGGTCAGCTTAAGGTCAAGCGGACCTTTTCTCTTTTCTAAAGCTTTATAATTGCAAGGTAGTTCAAAATAAGTAAGTTATGGTAATATAAAATTATTTATATAAAAAAAGCAATATATGAGGATAACTCCGCAATACATGGCGAGTAATAAAATTTATTATATTATAAAATAAATATGTAAACGATAAATAAAAACTACAATGAGGAACTGGATTTCTATAAAAAAAATTTATAGAGAAGTAGATTTTCAATTATTATATTTTGAAAGGAAGTGAAAACCTGACTTTCCGGTTATAACTATAGTGTAACTTGAAAATCAGTAAATATTATGGATAATACATGCAATGAAAAGAAGTTGAAAGTTGGCATAATAGGTTGTGGTGGTATTGCAAATAACAAACATATGCCTAGTTTAGCTAAAATATCAGAGGTGGAAATGGTAGCATTTTGTGATATTTCAAAAGAAAAAGCTGAACAGGCTGCAATGAAATTTGGAACTCAAGATGCAATGGTTTATGAAGATTACAAGGAACTTTTGAAAGACAAAAGTATTGATGTTGTTCATGTATGTACACCTAATAGATCACATAGCACTATTACTGTGGATGTACTAGAAGCTGGCAAGCATGTAATGTGTGAAAAGCCAATGGCTAAAACTTCTGCTGAGGCAAGGGAAATGCTAGAGGCCTGCGTGCGCACAGGTAAAAAGCTTACCATAGGCTATCAGAATCGATTTAGAGGTGACTCAAGATACCTTCATGAAATTTGTGAAAATGGTAATTTGGGAGATATATATTTTGCAAAAGCACATGCTATAAGAAGACGTGCAGTGCCTACTTGGGGAGTTTTCCTTAATGAATTTGAGCAAGGGGGAGGACCATTAATAGACATAGGAACTCATGCACTGGACTTAACCTTATGGATGTTAAATGATTATAAACCTAAATACGTAGTTGGAAATGTATATCATAAGCTTAGCAGTAAAGAGAATGCAGCTAATGCTTGGGGACCCTGGGATCCTAAAAAATTCACTGTAGAGGATTCAGCCTTTGGATTTATTACAATGGAAAATGGAGCAACTATTATTTTAGAATCAAGTTGGGCATTAAACAGTCTTGATGTAGGTGAAGCTCAAACTACGCTTTGTGGAACAGAAGGTGGAGCAGATATGAAGGATGGACTTCGAATAAACGGAGAAAATTTAAGTAGATTGTATGAAACCAAAGTAGACTTTAACTCTGGGGGGGTTGCTTTTTATGAAGGAAGCTCTGAGGACCCAGCAGATATGGAAGCAAGAGCGTGGATAGACTGTATATTGAATGATAGTGAGCCTGTAGTAAAGCCAGAACAAGCATTAGTAGTTACTGAAATACTTGAAGCTATATATGAGTCATCTAAAACAGGAAAACCTGTCTACTTTAATAATTTATAGTGTAAGGAAGGGTGTTAATATGTATATAGGACTTTTAACAGGATGCCTTGGTGGTATTCCACTTAAAGAAAAAGCAAAATGGGCAAGCCAACATGGGTTTAAATCTTTAGAACTTGCTTGTTGGCCAAGAACTAATAGTCGTGATTATTCAGGAAGTGAAATAGATGTAGCTAATTTTACTAAAGAGGAAGCAGAGGAAATCAAATCATATTTTCATGAGTATGGGCTCACTATATCTTCAATTGCTTATTATGATAACAATTTAGATAGAGATCCTACTGTAAGGTCAAATATAAATAATCATTTTAAAAAATGTGTTGATGCTGCATTGCTTTTAGATGTCCCGGCTGTGGGAACTTTTATAGGAAAAAATATAGATAAGTCCCTTGAGGAGAATTTTGATGAGTTTGAGGTAGTTTTCGGAGATTTAGTGAAGTATGCAGAAGATAGAGGTATTAAGGTGATAATTGAAAATTGTCCAATGATTGGTTGGCAGGAAAAGGGAGTCCCAGGAACTATTTCCTTTACTCCTGAGCTTTGGAGAGAAATGTTTAAAAGAGTTCCTAATAAAAACTTTGGATTAAATTATGATCCCTCTCACATGCATGCACTACTCATGGATTATATTACTCCTGTTAAGGAATTTAAAGACAGAATATTCCATGTACATGCAAAGGATACTGAAGTATTTAAGGAAAATTTAAAAACATATGGTATATTTAACAAACAATTAAACATAAACCATGAGGACTTTGGATATTGGAGATATAGAATGCCTGGACTAGGACAGGTGGACTGGAAAAATCTTTTTAAGGAGTTAACTGAGGTAGGATATACAGGAGTGGTTAGTATTGAACATGAAGATTTCCTTTATGAAGGTAGCGAGGAAAAGGTAAAGGAAGGTCTGCAAATTGGGATAGATTATCTTCGAAAATTAATATAGAACTAATTAGGAGATGTAGAAATGAAGATTTTTAAAGTGGGAATTATTGGGTGTGGGAACATATTTCCCATGCATGCACAATCTATAAAGGTATTAGAGAATGCAAAGGTGGCTTGTGTATGTGATATAGTGGAAGATAGAGCAAAACTAAAGGCAGAGCAGTATGATTGCAGTTACTATACAGATTATAAAGAGATGATTTTAAAGGAAGAAATAGATGTAGTGCATATATGCCTTCCTCACTATCTTCATGCTGAGGTTGCTATATACGCTGCAAATCACGGTAAACATGTGCTTACGGAAAAGCCTATGTCTATAAACCTTAATGATGCTGAAAATATGATTGTAGCTGCAAAGGATAACAATGTTACCCTGGGAGTTATATTTCAAAATAGATATAATCCAGGGTCAAAGCTTATAAAAAACACTCTTGACTCAGGCGAACTTGGTAAAATACTATCAGGCAAGCTTGAGGTTACTTGGAACCGTTCGGATGAATATTATAGTCATAGTAATTGGAAAGGTACCTGGGATAAAGAAGGTGGAGGAGTTATTATAGATCAAGCCATACATACTATGGACTTAATGAGCTGGTTTGTAAACTGTGATATAGATTATATAGATGCCAACATAAGTAACAGGGCTCATGAGATAATACAGGTAGAGGACTCAGCTGAAGGAATTATAAAGTATAAGAATGGAGTAGTTACAGCTTTTCATGCCATTAATTATTATACTTATGATGCCCCCGTAGAAATAGAACTTCACTGTGAAAATGGGATTGCAACCATGGTAGGGGATAGAGCTCATGTTAAGTTAAAAGATGGCAGGGAATTAATAGCAGATAATAATCCAGATGAAACTTTCGACTATGGGAATGGAGCAAAGGGATATTGGGGAATAAGCCATTCAAAACAAATAAAAAACTATTATGATGCTTTAAGCCAAGGCATGCAACCTGATATTAATGGCGAACAAGCAATAAAAACACAAAAAATTATATGCAGCATCTATGAATCTGGTAAAAAAAGAGTTAAAATAAAGCTGTAACAGGCAGAATAATATATAGGCATACAAGATTAAAAATTTGTATGTCTATTTTTATATATGTGTTGTCTAAATTATTGAAACTTCTGGAGGGTATTATGCAAGTTAGTTTAGAAAAAACAGTATTGGAACAAGATTTTCCGTTTAGATTGTTTTTTAATGATGGTAATACTAGTACACCGCATCACTTTCATGAAGATATTGAAATTATATATCTTGTGGAAGGAAATCTTAAAGTGGTAGTAAATAAGGAGATCTATAACTTGATAGTCGGGGACATACTTATTATAGGGTCAGGAGAGATTCATTGTTTTTTCGAGGAGAAGGAATTCAGCAAAAGAGCAGTGATACAATTTAGAATGTCAATATATGATAATTTTCTGTCGGGGACAAAGGATAATAGAAGTATAAAACCAATGTTTATTCACTCGAGTCTCTTGACTTATGGAAGCGAAGTTCACGCTTTAATGGAAAAACAGATACAGGAAATTATTGAGGAGTTCGGCAATACTAAAGAAGGCTATAAACTTATTTTAAAAGCTAGACTATATGACTTGGCAGTTATACTACTTAGATATATGCCTAAAACAGTTTATTCACTAGAGGATGAGAGCAGACAAATGGAGAGACTTAAAAAGCTTGATAAGGTATTTGAGTATGTAGAGAAAAATTATCAAAATCATATAGATTTAGATGAGATTTCAAAAGTTGCAGGATTTAGTAAGTACCATTTCACTAGGTTTTTTAAAGAAAATACTGGAATGACTTTTGTGGAGTATTTAAACAATTTTAAAGTAACAAAATCTGAGTGGTACCTTATGTATGATACCAATTCTATTATAGAAGTAGCATATAAATCTGGATTTAACAGTGTCAAAACTTATAACAGGGTATTTAAAAGTTTAAAGGGTTGCGCTCCCATGGAGTACAGAAAAACTATAAAATAGCATTACTGAGAATTCTCTAAAGTTAACAGTATATTTTATAAGGTAATACAAACAATACATTTATGTGGAAAAGATTTATTATATATGGATTTTTGGGTCTCTGCGCTGAGGTTTTGTGGAATGGTTTTGGCGCAATGCTTAAGGGTGATGTTTTACTTAGGGGCACTACCTGTATTTGGATGTTCCCTATATATGGGCTTGCCGTATTTCTTGAACCTGTGCATTATAGGATAAAACATCTTCCGCTTATAGCTCGGGGAGGTATATATATGGTTCTTATATTTGCAGTAGAATTAGTTTGCGGACTACTGCTTAGGTCGGTTTTAGGTGTGTGTCCTTGGAACTATGTAAATAAAACATTATCAATAGGCGGAATAATTACATTGGAGTATGCACCAGTATGGCTTGTGGTTGGGATTATCTTTGAAAAAACCCATGATGCTATAATACGCATTGAGAACAGTATTAATTATAATGCTAAATGAGTAATGTGAAGATATTTAGTAATGTCAACTGCCAACTACCCTAAAGGGATAGTGGATGTAGCCCAAGGTTATAAAAAAATATACAGTGAGTTCAATGTGAAAAACACATTAAACTCACTGTATATTTTTTAGTTGTTATTATTGCTAGGAGTCAAGCTTAGCAATAGGGAAGTAATGTTTTCCTTCAAAAGTTCTGCACTTTGAAGGGTAAGTCCTGTAGAGCAAAGAATTTTATTTGGTATTTCAATAGCCATTTTTTTAAGTTCAATACCCCTATCAGTTAATTTAACATATACCTTTCTTTCATCTACAGTATCACGAGTTCTTTTTACTAGCTTCATACATTCTAATTTTTTGAGTAGTGGCGTCAAAGTGCCAGAATCAAGATGTAATTTTTTTCCCATGTCTTTTACTGTTATATTATCTTTTTCCCATAATACCAAAAGAGAAATATATTGAGTATAGGTTATACCTAATTTATCTAAAACGGGCTTATACACTTTTGTTATTTCACGGGAACAAGCATATAGAGCAAAGCATAATTGGTTATCTAATTTAAGGGCTTCGTATTTCACTAGGATCACTTCCTTTATGGTTTTTCATTTTAGGAACATTAAAATAAAAAAAGTATGTACATAAAACATATATCACAACTTGAAAAATATGTTTTATGTACACACAAGTAAAATTAACGTAATGGGTGAACTTTATAGTAGTTTTTTAATGTTTTCTTCAATAGTCATTGGCTCTATAGGTGATTCAAATCTTTCTACCACGTTTCCTTGTCTATCTACTAAAAATTTAGTGAAATTCCATTTGATTGAATCACCTAATAAATAGTCAGGAAACTTTTCTTGTAAAACATCATGTAAATGTTTAGCACTTGAGTTATTAATATCAAAGCCTTGGAATGATTTTTGATCAGTTAAATATTTAAATAGTGGATCTGCGTCTTCACCTCTAACATCAACTTTCTGCGAGAGTGGAAAAGTTACTCCAAAATTAATTTCACAAAAACTTTTTACCTCATCATTATTTGCAGGTTCTTGCTGTGCAAACTGATTAGAAGGGAAACCTATTATTTCAAAGCCTTTAGTATTATATTTCTCATATAGCTTTTGTAAATCTTTGTATTGAGGTGTAAATCCACATTTACTCGCAGTATTCACAATTAATACTACCTTGTCTTTGAATTCATCTAATGTTGCATCCTCTCCATCTATAGTTTTAAATTTAAAGTCATAAATTTTCATAATATAATAATCCTCCTCTATGTTTCTTTTTTTATATACAAATATATATTAATTTAATAAAATTTAATTTTGTTAAATTAAATTGTGTGCAATTGATTTGTTAATTAAATTTATCATATTAATTAATTATTGTCAAGTACTTTTTTGCATATAAATCATTAGATATAAGAATAATTTATTTGTTGTATTATTTTTCAAAATATGATAAAATTGAAAAAGGATATTAATTATTAATAAATAACTAATATAAATTGAAATAGTATATTGAGGAGGATATAACAGTGAACAATCAAGAATTAATGATTCTAAAACAAGCTATAATAAATGAGATAGAAGGATATGAATTTTATAATATGGCAGCAAGTAATTCTAATTCTAAAGAAGTTAAAAATGCCTTTTTAGAACTTGCTGAGGAAGAAATGCAACATGTAGTTTGGCTAAAAGACTTATTTAATAAAGTTAAAGATGATAATATAGTGGATTTTCAATTGGCATTAATTCCAGAACCAACTTCTCCAGCAATTTTTAAATGGGAGAATATTGATAGAAAGGATGCAGGCATTGCAGTATCTGCTTTTGGAATTGGAATACAAATGGAAAAAGCATCAATAGAATACTATGAAAAGGCTGCTAAACAGACAGAAATTAAAGAAGCAAAGGAACTATTTAATATATTAATTAAATGGGAAAAAATCCATTTAGATAAATTTTCATCCCAGTATGAAGAGCTAAAAGAAGAATGGTGGTCAGAGCAAGGTTATGCACCATTTTAAATAGTACTTATATTAATATTTCCAAATTAAATATTATAGTTTTATATGTTTTATTATGTGAATAAGGTATCTATGTTTAATAATCATAGATACCTTATTATTTTATAGTATTATAAAATAAAATTTTAGAGTAAAGATCTACTAAAAATAAATGTATATCATTTCATAAGCATAGTAAAGTAATAATACAGCTAGAAAACCTACTATAACCCAAAGGACAATTAATTTATAATCATTCTTTTTTTGCTTTGAAATGACAACATCAACAATATTATTAGTGGGTTCATTGATTTTTGCAGGTATTATTTCTTTAGAATTAACGTCCATTTAACACACCTCATAAATTACTTACTTACTTACTTATTTATATATATTATCTACAGGCAAATTAATATTCCATATATATAGAAATATTTCAATAATAATAATAATAATAATAATAATAATAATAAAACCACCAATCTATCTAATAGAGAGGTGGTTTTTATGGGGGGGATAGAAACAAACAAATAAAAGAATAAAATATGAAAAATTCTATAATTAAAATTGCTTTAATATATACTATGGAGATTTTATGAAAAGGTTACTAAATTATATAGTATTTACAAAATAAATAAATATCTTTTATTAATTCATGAAAACTAATTATAAGTAAATCTGATATGTATAATAATTCACACATGGAGAGAAAATAAAAAAGAACAAAATTTATTCTGAAAGGAGTTTTAACTATGCCTGACCATCAACATGTTGGAGGAAGCAAAAATAGTAATATTAATGTTAAACGTGACAATATTAGTAAACCTAAGAAAAGTGATGGAAATAAGAAAAAACCACCACTGTATGAAAATTTCAATGGAGAAACTCTTGAATAGATATAAAGTAAGTGCGCTTAATACTTAGGTTTAAACTAAAGCATTTAAGGAAGTGAAATGATATGCAAAAGGGCAAAAAAAACGAATTGAATAGTCAAGAAGTTAATATTGGTACTAAAAGAACAGATTCTAGCGATAAGCAAAAGAATCAGAAGAAGGAAAGAAGAAGTTAAAATAATTATTTGAACAGGGTTACATTTTATTTTAACCTCTAAAGTACACATCTGCAGTTAGAAAAGGAGCGTGATTCCATGGAAAGTAAAACAGAGGATTTTATAAATGAAGGTTATAAGATAATGAAGTTTGAACGTGATATTGACAGTGTTAATGGACAAGAGATAGGGAAGATTGAAGTTAAGGCGTTAGATGGTCATCGTGAATATATAACCTTAGATGATAACGGTGCAGATGAAATAGAAAGAAATTTATTTGAATATTTAATAAAAAATAAAAAATAAAAAATAAAAAATAAAAGTAAATAAGATATACTTGTAACAACAAGTATATCTTATTTACTTTTATTACCATGTATGAAATTTTAGAATAAGAGATGTAATTGTTATTAATATATTGTAAAATAGAAATTGTTTGTATGAGAAAAATTATATTAGTTTAAAATTGTTTATATAGTTAATAAATAAAATTTATTATTTAATTTTAAGATTAAATATTAGGAGGAAATTCAAATGAAAAAAGTTGCGGTAATTTTTAATGGCGGGACAATAGCTATGACAGTTGATCCAAGAATAAAGGCTGCAATTCCAACCCTTAGTGGAGAAGAAATAATGTCTATGGTTACGGGAATTGAAAATTATGCACAAATAGAATCATATACTTTTTCAAGTTTGCCAGGCCCTCATGTGACACCAGAACTCATGATGGAACTATCTAAATATATTCAAAGCTTCTTATGCAGGGATGATATATGTGGAGTTGTAGTGACTCATGGTACAGATTCACTTGAGGAAACAGCTTATCTATTACACCTAACTATAGATAATCCAAAACCTGTGATTGTTACGGGGTCAATGAGAAACAGTTCAGAGCTCGGGTATGATGGACCAGCAAATTTATCAGCGTCCATTTGTACTGCTATTTCAGAGGAGGCACGCAATAGGGGAGTAATTGTGTGCTTAAATGATGAACTTAATTGTGCTGGTGAAGTTACTAAATCACATTCAATGCATTTAAATACCTTTCAAAGCCCAGAATTTGGTCCAATAGGAATTATCGACAATAATGAAGCAATATTCTATAGAGACAGTTTAAAAAAAGAACATATATTAACAGAAAAAATAGAAACTAGAGTAGATTTAATTAAAGCTTGTGCTGGAATGGATTCAAAATTAATTGACTTTTGTGTTCAGCAAGGTGCAAGGGGGATTGTTATTGAAGCAATGGGAAGGGGGAATATTCCACCTGAAATGGCAGAGGGAGTAAAAATAGCTATACAAAAGGGCGTGGCAGTAGTTATGGTATCTAGATGTTTTAAAGGAAGAGTTTTAGATTCTTATGGGTATCCAGGTGGTGGGAAAGAACTTAGAAATGCTGGTGTTATTTTTGGAGATAGTCTTCCAGGACAAAAGGCTAGAATTAAACTTATGCTTGCACTTGCTAGCACCACAAATTTAGAAGAAATTAAAGCTATGTTTGAAAGAGGACGATATAAAAGCCGAATATAAAAAAGAAATTTAAAAAAATGAGTTTTAGAAGTACTTAGCAAAGAGAAGCATATATATTTAATATGTACTTCTCTTTTTCCTATTATAACTAATGTACTGTAACAAAGTTAGTACCACCCGAATAACATAATAAAAAATCATATAAAGGGTGATATTATGAAAATAAATAATAGACTATCTAATGTTAATGAATATCATTTTAAAAAAATTGAAGACATTAAAAATCGAGCGATTCTAACAGGCAAAAAAATTATTGACTTAAGTATAGGAGATCCGGATTTAGAAGTTCATTCAAAAATTACCGATGCTCTAATAGATGGATTAAAAGATTATAGGTATAATAATTACCCTCCTTATGATGGTATAATTGAACTTAAGAAAGCTGTTATAAAATACTATAAGCAGGTTTACTCTGTAAGTTTAGACTTGGGAGAAGTAATAATTCTTATTGGCTCAAAGGAAGGGATAAGTAATATCATTCCAGCAGTGTGTGATGTAGGAAGTGTTGTAATAGTGCCTGAACCAGCATATCCTGTTTACAGCATTTGTTCGAAACTTTGGGGTTGTATTCCTTATACTGTACCTTTAAAGCAAGAAAATGGATATTTGTTGGACTTTACTATAATTCCAGAACAAATAATTTCTAAAAGTAAACTTATTTTTATAAATTATCCCAATAATCCAACTGGTGCCGTAGCGAGTATTGAGTTCTATAAGCATATTATAAAGTTTTCTTATGATAATAATATTGTTTTATGCAATGATTCGGCATATAATGAGATAATTAAGGCAGATAAGAAAGCCATTAGTCTTATGCAGTATGATACAAAAAGGCAATGTGTGGAGTTTGGAACACTATCTAAAACATACAATATGACAGGATATAGAATAGGATATGCTGTAGGTAATGCTAAAGTAATAAATGCTCTATTAAAGGTGAAAAGTAATTGTGATTCTGGGCAATTTATTCCTGTGCAAAAGGCTGCCATTGCTGCTCTTGATTTAGAACGGGATTATGTTTACAATATAAGAAAAATATATGATGAAAGACGAAAAGTTGCAAAAAGTGTTCTATTACAAAAAGGCATTAATTTTTTTGATGCAGAGGGAACATTTTATTTGTGGTGCAAAACACCTAAAAATTATACCACTAATGAGTTTTGTGAAGAGTTACTTACTAATAATGGAATTGTGGTTACGCCTGGAAATGCTTTTGGAAAACTTGGATATGATTATTTCCGTATAGCATTGACTAAAGATGTGTTAATTATTGAAGAAGCTCTAAAATCTCTAAATAAATGTGGTGATTAATATTATTATTGGTATAATATAAACTATATAGGAAATATTTTATTATAAGTGTGAACTATTTTTATAATACATTAAATTACAGTACACAGTGGTTTTTTAATAAAAATCCTGATAAAAGTGACAACTTATAATTTTAGCTTGAAATTGTAGTGAGAGTTTATGTATAATTATAAGGGTTCTCAATGAACATTGGAAGGATGCGTTGTTATGATTAGGAGTATGACTGGGTTTGGGAGAGGAAACTGCGAAAAAGATGGTAAAAGCTTTACCATTGAGATTAAAAGTGTCAATCATAGATATTTCGAGACCAATATAAGAATGCCTAGAGTATTAATAGCTTTTGAGGATAAAATCCGAAAAATAATTGGTGAAAAAGTAAAAAGAGGAAAACTTGATGTATTTGTAACTCAAGGCAATTATGAGAAAGAAGACGCTTACGCTAATTTGAATGAAAAATTAGCTGAAAGTTATATGGAATGCTTTCGAGTTTTAAAAGATAAATATAATCTACAAGGCGATATATCAGTCTCTCAAATAGCTAGATTGCCAGAGGTAATAACCCTTAAACAAAAGGAAGAAGATATCTCAGAAACCTTTGAGCAGATTGAGCAATCGTTAAATGAAGCGCTTGAAGCTCTTCTTTTTATGAGAGAAAGGGAAGGCGAAAAGTTACTAGAGGATGTTATAAGTAAATGTGATTTAATCAATGGGCTTGTTCAAAAGGTTAAGGAAAGATCACCCTTTGTTTTTTATGAGTATAAAAGCAAACTAACTCAAAGGCTAAATGCACTGCATAAAGAAGTTGAATTCGATGAGAATAGAGTTGCCATGGAAGTTGCAATTTTTGCGGATAAAGCTGGAATTGATGAAGAAATTGTAAGATTAAATAGTCATATTCAGCAAATGAGGGAAACCTTAATATTAGATGAACCAATTGGAAGAAAACTCGATTTTATTATTCAAGAAATGAACAGAGAAACTAATACAATTGCATCAAAAGCAAATGATTTAGAAATTTTAAATACAGTAATTAATATGAAAAGCGAAATAGAAAAAATTAGAGAACAAATACAAAACATAGAATAAACAGGAGGCGCGCGATGAGTATAAAATTGATAAACATAGGTTTTGGGAACATTGTTTCAGCAAATAGATTGGTTGCTATAGTCAGCCCAGAATCAGCACCAATTAAAAGAATAATTCAAGAAGCAAGAGATAGAGGTATGCTAATTGATGCTACTTATGGAAGAAGAACCAGAGCAGTTATTATCACTGATAGTGATCATGTTATTTTATCAGCGGTTCAACCTGAAACTGTTGCACACCGATTATCTGTTAAAGATGAAGAACATATAGATGAGGTCGAGGAATAATGATGAGTAGAGGGCAGCTCATTGTTGTTTCAGGGCCTTCTGGCGCTGGTAAGGGAACTGTGTGCAAATCTATTATTCAAAAAAATAATATGTGGATTTCAGTATCTGCAACTACTAGAAGTCCAAGAAGTGATGAAATAGAAGGCGTAAACTATTATTTCACAACTAAAGAGAAATTTTTAGAAAAAATTGAGTCAGAGGATTTTCTTGAATATGCAGAAGTTTATGGAAACTATTATGGAACACCTAAATCTGAAGTTCTAAAGATATTAGATAGTGGCAGGGACGTATTACTTGAAATAGATATTCAAGGCGCTCTTAAGGTGAAAAAAGTTTATCCAAATGGTTTATTTATTTTTATTCTTCCTCCATCTATGGAGGAATTAAAAAATAGAATTACAAATAGAGGTAGTGAAACTCCAGAGTCCTTAATTACTAGATTTACATCAGCTCATAAAGAAATTAGTTTTGTATCTAAATATGATTATGCAGTTGTAAATGACACTGTAGATAGTGCTTGTGAAAAAATTCAAAGCATTATAATTGCAGAAAGATGTAGAGTAGATAGAATGAATGGAGATTTTCTAAAGGAGGAAATTATTAATGAATAATTCAATGATTAACCCATCAATATTAAGTTTATTAGAAAAAGTTGATAACAGATATTCCTTAGTTGTAGCAACATCAAAAAGAGCAAGACAAATAATAGAGGGTCAAAGCCCACTTGTACATGTGGATTCAACTAAGCCTGTTACTATAGCTATACATGAAATTTATGAAGGAGCTATTGTGGCTATAACAACAAAAGAAGGAATAAAATAGTATGGAAAATACAAAGACAGTAGTTATTGGTGTAACAGGTGGAATAGCAGTATATAAGGCATTAGATGTTATTAGTAGATTAAGAAAAGAAAACGTTGAAGTCCATGTTATCATGACTAAAGCGGCGTTGGAATTTGTAAATCCCCTAAGCTTTCAAACATTAAGTCAAAACATGGTGATTCATGATATGTTTGAAGAGCCTAAAGCATGGGAGATACAACATATATCTCTTGCTAAAAAAGCTGATTTGTTCCTTGTAGTTCCAGCAACTGCTGATATAATTGGCAAAGTTGCAAATGGCATTGCAGATGATATGCTTACAACTACTATTATGGCAACAAATGCATCAGTGATTTTTGCCCCTGCAATGAATGTAAATATGTATAATAACCCAATTGTACAGGATAATATTCAAAAGCTTGTGACTTATGGGTATGATTTTATAAGGCCAACCTCAGGAAGACTGGCCTGTGGTGACATAGGGCAAGGAAAATTAGCACAAACTGAAGATATTTTTGAAATAGTTATGAGTAATTTGTATCCAATAAAGGATATGCTGGGAACTAGAGTTTTAGTAACAGCGGGTCCTACAATTGCACCTATTGACCCTGTAAGATTTATAACAAATAGATCTTCAGGCAAAATGGGATATGCAATTGCTAGAGAAGCTATAGATAGAGGAGCAATTGTAACTTTAATATCTGGCCCATGTCATGAAAAAGTGCCATTTGGTGTTACTTTCATAAGTATAAATACTAATGAAGAGATGAGGGTAGCCTGTTTAAATAATTATGAAGATAGAGATATAGTTATAAGTGCAGCAGCAGTAGCTGACTACAAGCCTAAAGTTTATAGTAGTAGTAAAATAAAGAAAAGTGAAAATGGATTAAACTTAGAATTTGTACGTGATAATGATATCTTAGAAGAATTAGGATTACTTAAGAAAAAGCAAATATTAGTAGGTTTTGCAGCTGAAAGTAATGATTTACTCCAAAATGCAAAAGCAAAGCTTTTGAAGAAAAATTTGGATTACATAGTTGCCAATGATATTTCGGCATCAGATGTTGGTTTTGGAACTGATGATAATAAAGTAGTTATTTTAAGTAAAGATAACAGCCCGATAGCATTAGATAAAATGACAAAAAAACAAGTCGCTAGGGAATTGTTTAGTTTAATAAATAAAAAGCGCTAATGCGCTTTTTTATATTATAGAAAATTATAAATTAAAAGGGTGATTGTGTGTATCAGTATGCTGGAGTTGTGGTGAATAATGATTCTGTTCAAGTGGATAAGGTTTTTACATATAAGATACCTATTAGTTTAATAGGTAAAGATCTTTTAGGATATAGGGTTAAAGTGCCATTTGGTAGGGGAAACAAGACATTAGATGCTTTTGTATTAGAACTCTATGTGCAATGTGATAATGTGAATAAAATTAAGGATATAGCTAGTATTTGTGATGAAATGCCACTGCTTAAAATAACTGATATTGAACTTGTAAAGATTATGAAAAAAAAGTATCTGTGTACATATTTAGAGTGCATAAAAGTTATTATTCCAAGAGGCATAACAAAAGGTATAAAAAACAAGACTGCACAGGTGTTAACTGTATGCAAGGAGCTAGAAGGCAAATTTTTGAATGAACCTTATATAAACATTTATGAATTAATACAATTGAATAATATGAAATATAACAAAAATGAATTCAGTAAAAATTTTAATCAGTCACTGTCCTCAATTAATACCATGATTAAATATGGATTCTTAGCCACGCAGGAGATTATAATTAATAGGTATAATGAAAAAAACTATTCTAGATACGAAGAAAAGATATTAAATGACAATCAACAAAAGTCCGTAGATCTTATATTAAATTCTAAAAAGAAAAAATTTTTAATGCATGGAGTTACAGGAAGTGGAAAGACTGAAATATATATGAATTTGGTTAGTTATATGTTAAAAGAGAACAAACAGTCTATAATTTTGATACCAGAAATATCACTAACGCCTCAAATGGTAGAGCGGTTCAAAGGCCGATTTGGACGTGATATAGCAGTTTTTCATAGTAGGTTATCAGATGGAGAACGTTTTGATGAATGGATGAGAGTAAAGCTTGGGAATGTTAAAATTGCCATTGGCGCAAGATCAGCTATATTTCTGCCTTTTGAAAACTTAGGATTAATTGTTATAGATGAGGAACACGAATTAAGCTATAAATCAGATATGGACCCCAAATTTGATGCTCGCGAGATAGCCTATATGAAATGTGAACTTGAGAATTGTAAATTATTATTGGGTTCAGCTACACCATCTATTGAAAGCTATTATAGGGCTTCCATAAATGAATTAGAATTGATTACCATTAATGAGAGGGCGGATGGAGCGGCCATGCCCAATGTAGAAATTGTTGACATGAGGGAAGAGCTCATGAATAATAATCGTTCAATATTTAGTAAGTCACTACACGAAGGTATTATCGAGGCTCTAAGTAGAAATGAGCAGGTGATATTATTTTTAAATAGAAGAGGTTTTTCGACCTTTGTGTCTTGTAGGAAATGTGGATATGTTTTTAAATGTAAAAAATGTGATATCTCATTAACTTACCATAATGCGGGGGAATACTTAACTTGCCATTACTGCGGCGAGAAAGAGAGAATTAGTAAAACCTGCCCTAGTTGTGGAAGTAGTTACGTGAAATATTTTGGAGTTGGAACTGAAAAAATTGAACAAGAAATTAATAGAATTTTTCCAAGTGCAAGAACTCTAAGAATGGACTTTGACACAACACGAAAAAAAAATTCTTATGAATATATATATAATACCTTTAAAAACAGACAGGCGGATATTTTAATTGGAACTCAAATGGTGGCTAAAGGATTAGATTTTGAAAACGTTACTTTGGTAGGAGTAATAGCTGCGGACTTATCATTAAATTTGCCGGATTTTAGAGCGTTTGAGCGTACATTTCAACTTCTAACTCAAGTCTCAGGAAGATCAGGTAGAGGTAAAAAAGAAGGTAGAGTGGTTATTCAGACATACAGTGCAGAGAATACCACTATACAATATGCAGCAGATAATGATTATGATAGTTTCTATAAAAATGAAATTATGATAAGAAAAGCTATGGACTATCCACCTTTTACGAGAATCCTAGTCATTACTATGAGTTCTGAAGATGAAAAATTGTTAATAGAAAGTATACAGAATGTTGGCGTAAATTTAAAATATAAGATTGAAAATAATGGTAAAATTACATTACTCGGACCCTGTCCTTGTGGAATTTCTAAAATTAAAAATTTCTACAGGTGGCAAATTATCATTAAAGGAAATATTGAAGAAACTATTGCGCAGGAAATAAAAAATTTAGTTTATGAATTAGTTAAAAATGTGTATAGTAGTATACGGGTTAGTATAGATATTAATCCAAGCAGTATGTTTTAAGTACCTTTAAGAATAAAATAATTTAATTACAAGGAGATTTTTTATATGGCTATAAGAACGATTAGAACATATGGCGATGAATTACTAAGAAAAAAAAGCAGAGTGGTAGATGAAATTAACCCAAGGGTTCTATTATTAATTAAAGATATGAAAGAAACTATGTATAATTCTAAGGGACTAGGTCTTGCAGCTCCACAGGTTGGTATTTTAAAAAGAATAATAGTTATTGATGTTGGAGATGGACCTGTTGCACTTATTAATCCAGAGATAGTAGAAATGCAAGGTTCAAATATATCTAATGAAGGTTGCCTTAGCATACCAGGGGTACAAAGAAATGTAGAGAGGCCTGAAAAAGTAACAGTCAAGGCTTTAAGCGAAAAGTCCGAAGAGATAATAATAAACGGAGAAGGTCTTCTAGCAAGAGCTTTCTGCCATGAAATTGATCATTTAGATGGTATTTTGTTTGTAGACAAAGCATTAGACGACGAGGAGAAATAATATGAAGATAATTTTTATGGGTACACCAGAATTTTCTGTGCCTGCCCTACAAAAACTTATAAATGAATTTGAAGTTTCTGCGGTTTTTACTCAGCCTGATAGACCAAAAGGAAGAGGCAAAAATATAGCAATGTCACCGGTTAAACAATTAGCAACTTCCTATAATATACCGGTATATCAGCCTTTAAGACTTAAAAAAAATGAGGAAATGATAGAGCTTATAAAAGACTTAAAACCAGATTTTATTGTAGTAGTAGCTTTTGGACAAATCCTCCCAAAAGAGATAATAGATATTCCTAAATATGGATGTATAAATTTGCATGCATCACTATTACCAAAATATCGGGGTGCTGCTCCTATAAATTGGTGTATAATTGATGGTGAGGATAAAAGTGGGAATACAACTATGCTTATGGATGTTGGTCTTGATACAGGTGATATACTTTTAACAGAAGAAATTAATCTATCTTGTGATATTACAGCAGGTGAATTACATGATACTCTTATGAATAGTGGCGGTGAACTTTTAGTTAAAACAATAAAGGGTATAGTAAATAATGAGATAGAGCCAGTTAAACAAGAAAATGAGCTTACTTCTTATGCGTCGATGCTTGGCAAGGAAATGGCTGTGATAAATTGGGAGAATAGTAGTGCGAGTATCCATAATTTTATAAGAGGGTTAAATCCATGGCCTATTGCATATACTCATTACGAGAATAGGGTAATGAAAATATATAAGTCAAGAGTTATTGGCGAGAAATCTAACAAATGCTTTGGAAGCATAATAGAGGTTTCAAAAGAGGGCATAAAGGTATCAACTGGCAGTGGTGTATTACTTATTGAAGAGATACAGTTTCCAGGTAAAAAGCCTTTAATGGTTAAGGATTATATAATAGGAAATAAGATAGATGAAGGTGTTGTTTTAAAATAAAGTGAGGTGAATAATATGCTTTTTTATGATGATACTATGCTCATATTATTACCAGCTATAATTATATCGGCATTAGCACAGTTTAAAATTAAGTCTTCCTTTAGTAAATACTCAAAGGTAAATAGTGTAAATGGGTTATGCGGCTCTCAGGGGAGGTCTATAATAGTACTTCAGTAGCAGCTATAGGGGTCGCTGCTCATGAGACAGGGCATGCGCTTCAAGATAAAGAGAATTATGCACCTTTAAAAATAAGGAACGCAATAGTGCCAGCAGTTAATTTTAGTTCTAATGCATCCTGGTTATTATTTTTAATGGGAATAATTTTAAGTATTCAGCCTTTAATATATGTTGGAATTATATTATTTTCAGCTGTAGTAGTATTTCAGTTAATTACCTTACCTGTTGAATTTAATGCATCTAGTAGAGCACTTACAATTTTAGAATCTAGAAGTATACTTTACGGAGATGAATTAAAAGGAGCTAAATCAGTACTCAGTGCAGCAGCTATGACATATTTATCTGCAGCGCTTATGGCAATTTCTCAGCTTATACGTCTCCTTCTATTAAGTCGCGATAGATAAAAATCAAATAGAAAATTGAGGTAATAACATGAATAATAGTAGACTAGTAGCAATTGTAGTTATTGAAAAAGTAATAAATGAAAATGCATATTCTAATATAGTTTTAGGCCTGGAACTTAATAAATCAGATTTAAATGATAAAGATAAAGCGCTAGTTACAGAAATAGTTTATGGTACTTTAAAATATAAATATACTATAGATAAAATATTGAGCAGATTTATAAAAAAAGGTTTCGAAACGTTAGATAGTTTTGTTTTAAACATATTAAGAATATCTGTTTATCAAATTAGGTTTTTAGATAAAATTCCCAGCTTTGCTGTTGTTAGTGAGGCTGTAAACTTAACAAAAAAGATGAGCAATGTAGGAGCAGCACAACTTGTTAATGGAGTGCTTAGAAACTATCTAAGAGAGGACAATGAACCATACTATAATGAAAAAAATGATATTGAAAGATTATGCTTTGAGTATTCCTTCACTAAGGCTTTAGTTAAACTCTTTATAAGGCAATATGGACTTGTTACTGCTGAGGAAATTCTAAGGGGCTTAAATTATAGACCTGATGTTACAGTTAGAGTAAATACTCTGAAATTAACTTATGAAGAAATATGGCAAAAACTTATAGAAAATGGTTATAATATAGAAAAAGGCTACGCGTGTTCTGACGCAATACGAATTATAAAAGGTAAAAATATAGAGAATAACCTTTTATTTAATGAGGGAAACATAACAGTTCAGGATGAAAGTGCAATGCTTACAGCTCATTCTATGGATCTTGAACCTAATCTAGAAGTATTAGATCTTTGTAGTGCACCAGGTGGAAAGACTACACATATTGCAGAAATTATGAGAAATACAGGACATATTTTTGCATTTGATTTACATGAAAATAAGTTATCATTAATAAAACAAAATTTAAATAGAATAGGAATTATAAATACAACTTGTGATGTTATGGACGCTACGATTTATGAGCCGAATCTTTTGGAATCTGCAGATAGAGTACTTATGGATGTACCTTGTTCTGGGCTTGGTATTATTAGAAAAAAACCTGAGATAAAGTGGAGTAAGCATATAAAAAATATAGAAAATATAGTCGATACACAAAGAAAAATAATGGAGAATGCTTCTAAATACGTGAAAAGTGGTGGAGTGCTTGTATACTCAACATGCACTCTTAACAAGGAAGAAAATGAAGGCAATATTGATTGGTTTATAGAAAACCATCCGGATTTTAAGATTCAACCAGTATTTTATGGAGAATACAATAATATAAATTATAGTGATAGTGGATATGTAACTATATTGCCAAATGAGTACATGGATGGTTTTTTTATAGCCAAAATCATAAAATTATAAAAGCGTGGTAGGTGTGTAAAATGACAAATATTTTAGACTTGAATTTAGTAGAGCTAAAACAATGGATGAAAAGTAATTACGAGAGTGAATTTAGAGCTAAACAAGTATCAGATTGGATTTATAAGGGTCTTTGGAAGTTTGAAAATATGAATAATATTCCGCAAGGTACAAGAGAAAAGCTTCAAAGTAATTTTTATATAGGAATGCCAGAGCTTGTGGAAGAATACACTTCAAAAATAAACGATACAAGAAAATACCTTTTTGCACTAAATGATGGTAATTTAATTGAGTGCGTTGTTATGAAATATAAACACGGAAATTCTATATGCATATCCACTCAAGTTGGATGCAGGATGGGATGTAAATTTTGTGCTTCTACCATTGGGGGCATGATTAGAAACCTAACGCCTGGAGAAATGTTGTCTCAAATAATGAAATCACAGCATCTAATTGGCGAGAGAATTTCTAATGTTGTACTAATGGGAAGTGGAGAACCCTTTGACAACTTTGAAAATGTAATAAAATTTCTAGACATTGTAAATTCAGAAAATGGACTTAATATTGGTCAAAGACATATAACTATTTCTACTTGTGGTATTGTACCAAAAATTAAAGAGTTTGCGGATATTGATCTGCAAACAACACTAGCTATTTCACTTCACGCAGCTACTGATGAAATTAGAATGAAGAGCATGCCAATTGCAAATAAGTATTCTATTGCAGAAATTATTGATGCATGCAAGTATTACATAAATAAAACTAATAGGAGAATAACTTTTGAATATGCTCTTGTAGCAGATCTTAATGATAGCACACGAGATGCGGAGAAGTTAAGTGTGCTACTGGGCGGCATGTTATGTCATGTTAATTTAATTCCAGTTAATGAGATAAAAGAGAATGAACTTAAAAGATCTTCAAATGATGCTGTTTCTAAATTTATGAGTGTACTTGAAGCTAATAATATTCAGACAACAATAAGGCGTGAAATGGGCCTGGATATTAATGCAGCATGTGGACAATTACGACGAAGCTATATTAAAGTGAATAATGTAAATGAGGGGGTGTAGAAATGCTGGGGGTTTTATCTGATGTTGGAAATGTTAGAAAAACAAATGAAGATTGTGTAGGTTATTTTGAAAGCAGTGATTTTGATATTTATGCTGTAGCAGATGGTATGGGAGGACACAATGCAGGAGAGGTTGCAAGTCAGCTGGCTATTAAAGTTATAATAGAATATGTAAAGCAGAATCAGCATGGTTTGGATTTAAAAGAAGTTCTTTCAGAAGGAATTAAATCTGCAAATAAGCAAATATATGATATGGCAAGTGAGAGTGATTCCTTGAGTGGCATGGGCACAACTATAACAATCTGTTTTAAAAAGCAAGATAAAATGGTTGTTGCAAATGTGGGTGATAGTAGTTGTTATGTTATCGATAGTAACAGAAAATTAATAAAAATCACAAGAGATCATTCGCTGGTACAACAGCTTTTAGATAATGGGACTATAACTGAAGAAAAGGCTAGAAATCATCCAAATAAAAATATTATTACAAGGGCACTTGGAACAAATGAACAAGTAGAAGTTGATTTATTTGATGTGGATTTGAATAATATAATTAAAGGTATTTTATGTACAGACGGTCTTACTAATGATGTGACTTATGATGAAATGTATGATATTATTATGGAAAATGACAATGACTCTAGCTGCAAAATGTTAGTTGATTTAAGCAAATCTAATGGTGGACGCGATAACATATCAGTTATCGTATTTGAAGGAGAGTGCAGAGATGATAGGAACCATATTAGGGAGTAGATATGAACTCCTAGAAAAAATTGGAGAGGGCGGAATGGCAATAGTTTATAAAGCTAAGTGTCATTTACTCAATCGTTATGTTGCTGTGAAAATACTAAAAGAAGAATTCTCAAATAATATAGATTTTATGGAGAAATTTAAAAAAGAAGCTGCATCTGCAGCTAGTCTTTCATCAAACTATATAGTTAATATTTATGATGTTGGGCAAGAAAGAGATATTAATTATATTGTAATGGAATATATAAAAGGTAAAACACTAAAGCAAGTTATACTTCAAAATGGCAGCATGAATAATAGTCAGGTAATAGATTATGGTATTCAAATTGCAAAGGCACTTGAGTGTGCTCATAAGAATAACATTATACATAGGGATATAAAACCACATAATATACTTGTGACTGAAGATGGAACAGTTAAAGTTACGGATTTTGGGATAGCAAAAGCTTCTAGTTCTGTAACTATAACCAATACTAGTACAGTAATGGGATCAGCTCATTATTTTTCACCAGAACAAGCTAAGGCAAGCTTTGTAGATTGTAGAACTGATATTTATTCTTTTGGAATAGTGCTTTATGAGATGGTTACAGGGAGAGTGCCTTATGACGCAGAAAGTCCTGTATCCGTAGCATTAAAGCATATACAGGAGCCAGTTGTGCCACCTAAGGACATAAATGACAATGTTCCTGAAAATTTGAATAAATTAATATTGAAGGCTATAGAAAAGGAACCTATTAAAAGATATCAAACTGCAAATGAAATGCTTTTAGATTTACAAAGGATACAAAAAAATAGTGCCTATACTATCACAACAAATAATAATGAAAATGAATACACAAGAGTTATGGCACCTGTAAATGCAGCTGATTATGAAAATGCAGAGGGTTCTAAAAATTCAAGTAATAAAATGAATAAGAAAAATAAAGCAAAGATAATAGTACCATTTGTAATTTTATTAATTGTGCTACTCAGTGTTATAGGCATAATATCTAGTGGTATTTTTGACGGAAATACTAAAGACAAGGTTGTAGATAAGTTAGTAGTTCCTAAAATTATTGGGCTTGATAAAGGAGAAGCAAAAACTTTAGTTGAAGCAAAGGATTTAATTTTTACAGAAATTGGAGAAGAAAACAGTGAAAAACCCAAAGGTACAGTGCTAGCTTGTTATCCTGAGGAAGGAACAGAAATAAAACCTAAGGGAGAAGTAAGAGTTAGGGTTAGTAAAGGTCTAGAGAGTTTCTCAGTTTCTTATGTTAAAGGCCTTGATAAAATTTCTGCTAAAGCTATTATTGAGCAAGATGGTTTGGTATTAGGTAATGTTACTGAGGAATTCAGTGATTCTGCTGCTATTGGTATAGTAATAAGTCAAGATCCAAGTCCAGAAAGTTTAGTGAAAAAAGGTGATAGGGTAAATTTAGTAATAAGTAAGGGAGCAAAAGTTACATTAACAGTTGTTCCAGATTTATTTGGACTATCTAAAAATGAAGCGCAACGAGTATTGCAAAATTCAAATTTGAAGTTAGGTAATACAAACGAAATAGTAACTAACGATAAATTACAAGATGGTAAAATTTTCAATCAAACAACCGCTGCAAATACAAAAGTTGAGCAAGGCAGTTCAGTAGGTTTTAGTTATTATACTTATAAAGAACCTCAAAAAGAGCAATTTACTGTTCCAGACTTTATAGGAAAAACAGTTAAAGAGGCAAAAGATTTAGCCGCAGCATCTGATATAACTATATCAGCTCCTGGTAGCGATGAAGATATCATTGAAACTCAAGATAAGGAGGCAGGGACTAAGGTCAATGTTGGAGATACTATAACACTTACTTCAAAGGCTGCGACGCCTGTAACGCCACCAGCTACTCAATAGTTGAAAATATTAAATTAAATAAACATTGGAGGATATATGCAAGGAGTAATCATAAAAGGCATAGGCGGATTATATTTTGTAAAAGTTGAAGATAAAGTAATTGAATGTAAGGCAAGAGGGAAGTTCAGATATGCTGGACTTTCCCCTGTTATTGGTGACAAAGTAGAAATAATGCTAGAGACAGACGAGAGTAAAGGCGTAATTGAAAAAATTTTTACAAGAGATAACGAGATGATACGCCCTGTAGTTGCTAATGTTACTCAAGCTTTTGTAGTTTTTGCGTTTAAACAACCTGACCTAAATATGGATTTGCTCAATAAATTCCTAGTGCTTTGTGAATTTTATAAGTTAAAGATAGTTCTTTGTTTAAATAAGTTGGATTTAGTTGACGAAGTTGATGAGGACCTTATAAAAGAATTAAGAAGTGTGGGATGTGATATAGTATTTTTAAAAGCAAAAGAGGGTGATGGCCTTTGCGAGCTTAAAACAAAAATAAAAAATAATATTAGTGTTTTTTGTGGACCTTCTGGAGTTGGAAAGTCAACTATACTAAATAATATAGTTGGTAGAGAAGCTATGATAACCGGAGATATAAGTAAGAAGTCCCAAAAGGGTAAACACACTACAAGGCACAGTGAACTTATCGAATATGAAGAAGGATTTTTATTAGATACACCAGGATTTTCATCTTTAAGTTTAGATTTCATAGAGAAAGAACAATTACAACATTGTTTCCCCGAGTTTGAAAAACATAGATGTGAATGTAGGTTTTCTAATTGCATGCATTATAAGGAACCTAACTGCAGAGTTAAAGAAGCGGTTGAGGATAATGAAATTTACAAAGATCGGTATAAATTTTATATAAAAACATTAGAAGAAATAATTGCTAGGGGGAATAGAAAATGATAAAAATAGCACCATCCGTACTTTCAGCGGATTTTTCAAGGCTAGGAGAACATATTATGCAACTAGAAGCATATGGTGCTGATATGATTCATATTGATGTAATGGATGGCATGTTCGTTCCTAACATTTCTTTTGGTGTTCCAATAATTAAAAGTATTAGAAAACTAACAAAATTGCCATTTGATGTGCATCTTATGATAGAAGAACCAAGTAGATATATAGAAGATTTTGCACAGGCGGGAGCTGACATTATAACTGTTCATTATGAAACTGATAGGCATATTGATAGAACTATTAACTACATAAAAAGTTTTGGGGTTAAAGCAGGAATTGCATTAAACCCTGCTACACCTGTAGACTGTATTAAACATTTAATAAGTAATCTTGATATGGTACTTATAATGTCCGTAAACCCTGGATTTGGAGGGCAAAAATATATTAAATATTGCTCTGGTAAAATTAAAGAAGTTAGAGCTCTTTCGGATAAATATAATAAAGACATTATGATTCAAGTAGATGGTGGCATTGATGGAAGTAATATTTCGGAAGTTGTGAGTTGTGGTGCTAATGTAATTGTAGCTGGGTCCGCTGTATTTAAAAATGATGAAATCGAGAAAAACATAAAAACATTAAGAGCCGGTATTTAACATGAAGGTCATAATTATATCGGGAGGCAATCCACCATCTTTAGAATTTCTCACAAAGGAAATTACAGATGATACATTTATAATTGGAGCAGATAGTGGGGCTAATTGTCTATTTGATTATAATATAGAGCCCGATTTATTAGTAGGAGATTTTGACTCCATTGATAAAGTTGCATTCGATTATTTTAAAAAGTGCAAATGTACCATAGATATTTATCCTACAGAAAAGGATTTTACTGATACTGAAATTGCAACCCAAAAGGCTCTTTGTATGAAACCAAATGAAATAGTATTCCTCGGATGTACGGGAAGTAGAATTGATCATTTACTTGGGAATATTGGAATGCTGAAAATTTGCTTGGAAAATGGCGTTAATGCCTGCATAAAGGATGAAAACAATGATGTTAGGTTAATTAGTGCCTCAACATCATTAAGTGGCGCTGTAGGGCAGATATTCTCGCTACAATCTTATGGTGATGAAATAATAGGATTAACCATTGAGGGAGCAAAATATCCACTAAATAACTATAATTTGAAAATTGGACAGAGTATAACTATTTCAAATGAGTTTGCTGTGCCTAAAGTTTTAATTAAATTTAAATTCGGAACACTGATGATAATATTATCATCAGATTAGATTCACTATAAAAACTATTTTTTTATTGATGTTCTCAATAAAAAAATAGTTTTTATATTTTGCAACATTAGTGAAGATAAATCATATAATAATATTGGAATACTTTGGGAGGGAAGCAACTTATGGGGAGGCATTATAAGTGGTTAGGAAATCAGCTTGGAGTAATTGTTGCATGTATAGGCATAGGGATTTTATCAGTAGTAATACTTCCATTTTGGTGGTGGCTAATTGCTACGGGAGGAGGAATTGTATATTGTGGCTTTATCATAATGAATCACAACAATCATTGTTAATGATGTGAAGATAGATAGATGCTCTATAGATCAGGTTTGGGAGGGAAGATAGATGAGAATTGTGGCTATTAAATTACCCAGGTTTATATCTCGAATTATTAAATTCTTCTTTAGAAAATAACATATAAAAGTTCATAATGAGATTAATATTCTCACTAATGTGGGTAAAATAAAAAATGCAGCTTTAGCAGCTGCATTTTTTATTTCCTAATTATATAGCACGTTGTACTTTACCTGAACGAAGACATCTAGTACATACATGTATAGATTTAGGCGTTCCGCTAACTATAGCTTTAACTTTTTGGATATTTGGAGCCCATTTTCTTTTTGATTGACGGTGTGAGTGACTATATTGAACACCTGAAATAACACCTTTATCACATATTTCGCATTTTCTTGACAATGAAAACACCTCCTTAAGACTAATAAGAAAAAAAATCTTCTCAATTGAAACACGCATTATTGTAACATATATACTATAACTCTTGCAAGTAGAATACAAAATTATTAGTAACAAAAGTAATTAAATAATTAATTTTCTTGAATAAATTTGCTTTATAATATAAAATAATCTATATAGCGTTATAAGGAGGAATTACAATGAAAGGTAACATTACGAACGAGAATGGTATTATATATTATTCAGAAGAATCGTTAGGTAATATAGTTGGCATTTCTACAATGGAGTGTTATGGAGTTGTGGGCATGGCATTAAAAGATGCTAAGGACGGATTTTGGCAATTAATTAAGAGCGATGGTTTAAATAAAGGCGTTAAAATTCATTCTAAGGAAAACCAACTATTTATTGAATTGTATATAATAGTTGAATATGGCACAAAAATTTCTGTAATTGCAAATAATATTATACAAAAAATAAGATATAATGTTGAAAATTATACAGGACTAAAGGTGGCAGCAATAACAGTAAACGTACAAGGTGTAAGGGTTTAAGGGGGTAAAGACATTGGAATACTTAAAAATTAACGGACAACATTTCCGTAATATGGTAATTAATGCATCTAATAGGTTAGAAGATGAAAAAGAATACGTAAACTCACTAAATGTATTTCCTGTTCCAGATGGAGATACAGGTACTAATATGTCAATGACATTTAAGGCTGCAGTGTGTGAAATCGAAAACATGTCAACTACATCTATTAGTGAGATAGCGCAAAAGATAGCTAGAGGCGCGCTGATGGGCGCAAGAGGTAATTCAGGCGTTATACTATCACAAATATTTAGAGGTATTGGAAAAGGGCTAGAAGGCCTTGACGAAGTTACTCCTGAAGAATTTGCTAAAAGCATTTTAGAAGGTGCCACTTTTGCATATAAGGCTGTTATGAGGCCTACTGAAGGAACTATTTTAACTATAATTAAAGCCGCTGGTGAAAGTGCAGTTAATAGCGGAGCAACTAATGTAGTTACACTTATGGAGGAAGTTTGCAAGCATAGTGAAATAATGCTTGATAAAACTCCAGATATGCTCCCAGCATTAAAACAAGCAAAAGTTGTTGATGCAGGTGGTATGGGACTTTTAATATTATTTAAAGGAATGTATGAAGCACTAAAAACTAATATGGAAGCTACCATTAACAAATCAGACAAGCAAAGCACAAAATCTGAAACAATATCATCTGCAGCTGCAGATATGCCTGTAAACATAAAGTATGGATATTGTACTGAATTATTGGTTATAGCTGAAAACGTTGATACTAATGAATTAAAGAATTATTTAGAAAAACATGGAGACTCAATGGTTGTGGTGTCCCAAGATGAATTTCTTAAAATTCATATACACACAAATGATCCAGGGCTAGTGCTTTCAAAAGCAGTAACACTGGGTGAGCTTTCTAAGATAAAAATTGAAAATATGAGAGAACAACATAGAAATTTATTAGGAATTCAAGAGGAAGTAGCCGGCGAATCGGTAAAAGAAAATACCTCTGAAAATAAAAAATATGGGTTTGTATCTGTTGCACTTGGTGAGGGCATTAAAAATATTTTTCAGGATTTAGGTGTGGATGTTGTAATAGAGGGTGGCCAAACTATGAATCCAAGTACACAAGATATATTAGATAGTATTAATAAAATCAATGCTGAAAACATATTTGTATTGCCTAATAATAAAAATATACTTATGGCAGCTCTACAAGCGGTGGACCTGTCAGACAAAAATGTAATAGTTATTCCCTCAAAAACTATTCCTCAAGGAATTACTGCCGTAACAATGTTTAATGCAGAAGTTAGTGTAGAAGAAAATGAAAATACATTAAAAGAAGCAATTAAAAATGTTGCAACCGCTTCTGTAACCTTTGCAGTTAAAGACACTGAGACTGATGGTTATATAATAAAGGAAGGCAATATTTTAGGCTTAGTTGAGAGCAAAATTAAAGAAGTTGGAACAGATATTTACAAAGTTTGTGGGGATCTTATAGATAGTATGATTACAGACGATAGCGAGCTTGTTACAATTTTCTATGGTGAAGATTGTGTTTCAAGCGAAGTGGAGGAATTTATTTCTGAATTAGAGAATAAATATCCGAATATAGACATTCAACATTATAATGGAAAACAGCCACTATATTATTTTATTGCTTCAGTTGAATAAAAGCCCTAGGGCTTTTTTTCTTAGGTACATGAAAATAAATAACAAGTCAAAGATACTAGAGTAGACTTATTATTTATTTTCATGTGCCTTAAAGTTTAGTAATGAAAGATATATTATTAAAATCTTATATTTGGAGTGGTATTTGTGGATATTTATAGTAATATAAAATATATAAAGGGTGTTGGACCTAAAATGGCAGAAACTCTGAATAAATGTGGGATTTTTAACGTATTAGATCTACTATTATATTTTCCACGAGATTATGAGAATGTATCTGCAGGGAAAAGCATTCTGGAATGCGTAGACAATGAAAAAATCATTGTAGAGTGTACTGTTTTAAATGTATTAAACGATCTTAGACTTAAAAATAATAAAACCCTTTCTACCATAGTATTTTGCCAAGGTGAAAATAAATTCAAGGGTAAATGGTTTAATCAAACCTATGCAAAAAATAGCTTTAAAATTTCAAATAAATATCTTATAACCGGCAAAGTGAATGTGTTCAAGGGCGAAATCACTATGATGAATCCCAAAATAGTAAAAAATACATCAATGGATACAAATACTTCAACAGATATAAATAAAATTGTTGCAACATATCCACTTAAAAACAATATCACAAATAATTTTTTTAACAAAATTATATCTGATGTGCTATGTAATATTGAAATAACAGAGAATTTGCCCAAATGGATTTTAGAAAAATACGGTTTTTGTTCTTTAGATGAGGCTACTCGAAGTATTCATAGCCCTAAAAGTTTAGAATTACTTAATGCAGCAAAGAAAAGACTTAAATTTCAAGAGTTATTTACATATTCATTGAAAATATTAATGTTAAAAGAGTTTATAAAGTATCATAATGAGGGTATCCAATTTAAAATAGCACCAGAACTTATAAGCTTAAAGGAATGCCTTCCATTTAAGCTTACTAAGGCACAAAGTAAAGTTGTTCGGGAAATTTTAATAGATCAAAAGAAGGATATAGGCATGAATAGACTTTTGCAGGGTGACGTTGGAAGTGGTAAAACAATAGTTGCTATAATTACTATGTTTAATGTGGTGAAAAATGGTTATCAGGTAGCTATGATGGCACCAACTGAAATTCTAGCAAATCAACATTATGAGGAAATTCAAAATGTATTGAAAGATTTTCCACTTAAGATAGAACTATTAACTGGAAGTATTACACCTAAAAACAAGGAATTAATAAAACAACAGCTAAAAAATGGAACCATTGATATTATTATTGGAACTCATGCACTTATTGAAGATAATGTTGAATTTAATAACTTAGGTATGATTGTTACTGACGAGCAGCATCGGTTTGGAGTTACTCAAAGAAATAGGTTTTCCAATAAAGGTAAAAATATAGATATTCTTGTAATGACAGCTACTCCTATCCCGAGAACACTATCACTATATTTATATGGTGATTTAGACGTATCTATTATAGATGAATTGCCCCCAGGAAGACAGAATATAGATACCACTTATGAAAGTATGGCATCTAGTAGACATGTATATGAATTTGCATTAAGTGAAATTAATAAGGGGAGGCAAGTTTACATAGTCTGCCCTCTAGTAGAAGAAAATGAAGAAATGAAGTTAAGTTCAGTCCAGTCGCTCTATGAAAAATTAAAAGGTGAATATTTTAGCTCTATAGAAATAGCAATGGTATATGGTAAAATGCCTAGTAAGCAAAAAAATGAAATCATGGATAAATTTAAAGCCGGAGAAATTAAAGCATTGGTTTCCACCACAGTAATTGAAGTTGGTGTTAATGTACCCAATGCTACTGTTATGATAATAGAAAACTCGGAAAGGTTTGGACTTGCACAATTACATCAACTTAGAGGAAGAGTAGGAAGAGGAGTGCATAAGTCCTATTGTATACTACTGGCTAATATCACAAACAAAATAGTGAGAAAAAGATTAGAAGTAATGATAAGGAGTAATGATGGCTTTTTTATTGCTGAAGAGGATTTAAAAACTAGAGGTGCGGGAGAATTATTTGGTTTTAAGCAACATGGTGAATCAGGTTTAATTTTAGCTGATGTAATTGAAGATATTAATATTTTAAAACTAGCAAATAGTGAAGCAAAACAGTTAATACAAAGTAATAATATTGAAGACATAAAGGTGAAAAATGAAATAATTGAAAAAATTGAGCAAAGTTCTAATTATATTTGTTTTAATTAGGGGAAAAATATCTTTGTATATATTGCATATATATGTTAAAATATATCGAAACTGGCTAGATGGAGGAATAAACATATGAGAATAATTTCCGGAAGTGCAAGAGGAAGAAAGTTATTGTCCCCTGTTGGGATGGGAACTAGACCTACATTAGATAGAATAAAAGAAGCTATATTTAATATAATCCAAGACAGAACAAGAAATGCGGTAGTGGTAGATATGTTTTCAGGTACGGGTAGTTTGGGCCTTGAAGCAGCAAGCAGAGGAGCTGAAAAATGCTATCTGATTGATATGGGTGATACTACCTTTGAGATGTTAGAGAAGAATGTAGATAATTTAAAGTTTAATGATAAATGCATCTGCTTAAAAGGTGACACCTATAAATATATGCAACAATTTGCTGTGGAAAAAATTGTTTTTGACTTAATTTTTATAGACCCACCATATGCTAAAGACATGATTCCACCTGCTATTGAGATTATTGGAGCAAATAGACTTTTAAGTAATGATGGATTGATTGTTTGTAAAATAGATTCTTCAGAAGAAATATATGAAGGAAATGCTATTATTCATCTATCTGATTTGAGAAAATATGGGAATACGACTGTATTATTTTACAAATACAAGTAAGCTAATAATTGTGAATTATTAACTATACCAGAGGAAGACATGGAGGAATAACATGAAAAAAGCAATTTGTCCTGGAAGTTTTGATCCAATAACCAACGGACATTTAGACATTATTGAGAGGGCAGCTAGAGTTTTTGATGAATTAATTGTAGGAGTACTTGTTAATCCTGATAAAAAAAGTCTATTTTCCGAAGACGAGAGAGTGAAGCAAATAAAAAACTTAGTGAGAAATTTACCTAATGTACAGGTGAAGAAGTTTAGTGGCTTACTTGTTGACCTAATGAATAAAGAGGAAGCCTCAGTTATTGTTAAAGGACTAAGAGCTTTTTCGGATTTTGAATATGAGTTTCAAATGGCATCCATGAATAATAAATTGGATCCAACTAAGGAAACTATGTTTATGATGACAAAGGCAGAGTATTGCTATCTAAGCTCCTCCTCAGTTAAACAGGTTGCAATGTTTGGAGGATGTATTAAGGGATTAGTACCTGATGAGATAATTCCAGATATAATGAGGAAAATTAATTCTAAATAGGAGGAAAATTATGGACGTTATAAAGCTTTTAGAATATCTACAAGAAATAATTGAGAGTTCATCTAAAATACCGGTTACGGGTAAGTCAGTAATAAATAAAAAAGAAATATTGGATATAATTGATCAAATTATAAATCACTTGCCAGACGAGTTTAAAAAGTCCCAGTGGATCTGTGATGAAAAAGAACGAATTCTTGTTGATGCAAAAAAACAAGCTAAAATTTTCGAGGAAGAAACCATTGATAAAATAAGAAGAAGAGTTGAAAAGCAAGACCTAGTTAAAGAAGCACAAACAAGGGCTGAAGAAATCATTGCTGCAGCCCAGAGAGATGCTAAAATTATGAGGCTAGGTGCTAAAGACTATGCAGATGAAATACTATCTCAATTAGATAAAGAAATTGATTTGAAAGGGCAGCAAATGCTTCATAAAATTAAATCGGATGTTCAAACATTTTTAATATCTCTGCAAGAAGAAGTTACGGGTACTACAACTTCAATAAGAGAAAATGTTAAAGAATTAAGAAGTATGAAATAGTTTAATTATTTTTATAAGCAGTAGTGGGATAAATAAAATTAACAGGATTAAAAAGTATAAATTGCTACTGCTGTATAAATTCATATTGTTAAAGGTAAAAACAGATGAGGTCTGAAGTAAAACATAATATAGAATTAGTGTTAAAATTGAAGAAATTATGCCTTGAATAAATTTTCGAAGGATATATTTTTTTATTGATACATCAAGTTTATAGGTATAGCTATAAACTTGAGATATGATAGATAAACCACTAAAAGCAATTAAAAAACTCAAAATTGGAAGTTTAAAATATAAATTTGAATTACTAGAAGCTATTAAATAGCATCCATTAGTTACCTCCAGTAATCCTAATAATAAACCTTCAATAAAATTCCCAGAAAGACCAATAATTAAAGAAAACTTATTAAGGACAATGTGAAATAGCGCGTTGTCTTTAATTATTCCAGTTATTACAGAGAATATTACGATAAAACCACCTATATTTAAGGAATTCTTTAGGGCATCTTCAATACTATTTTTAAATATCATACCAATATTTATAGTGGCGTCCGACTTTTTAGGTGAATTATTATTTCTAATTTTATAAAGAGAATTTTTTGAGGGAATAATAAATCCCATAACCATGCAGGATAGAAGATTAGAAAGTAATAATATATAACCTATTTTAGCACTTAACATCATAGAAGCACCTACGGAACCTACAATAAATAGAGGACTGGAATTAGAAGCTATATTTAGCAATCTTTCACAGGTGTTTAAATCAATTAGATTTTTTTCGTACAAATCACAAGAGTATCTTGCGCCCAAGGGATAACCACATAATACGCTAATTAACAGTGCAAAGTTACATTCTTTAGGTAGTTTTAATGGTCTACAAATTATATTACCTAATAATTTAGAATAAATATGAATGCCATCATAGCTTATTATAATATTTATTACAACTAAAAATGGGAAAAGAGAAGGAAAAACTGCATTGAAAAACAATTTTGCACCAGATATAGTATATTTTATACAAATATTTGGTGCTAATATTATTTGTAGAATAACAAGGGAACAAATTATTGTTATTAAAACATTTATATTTAAAGTTTTAAATAATTTAAACAATAAAAAAATTATGAGAAGTAATATTATAACTAATATTATAACTAATAGTAACTTCAATTGTAAACTCCTTTTAAAGTAGTACTGTATTAAATATATTTAAATTTTAATAAACTTATGTATTGAAGTACTTAATTTTAAATATAAAAATGCTACTAATATAAAAAATTAGCATTTTATGATAGTAACATTTATTTTTAATTTACAATTATAGGAGATATCAAATAATCACTATTAGGATTTATACTGCTGTTTATTATGTTGTAAGCTCTTGTAGATTGAATATCTAGCTGCAAGGTATCATTGGGCTCTTTAGGGATTTTAGTATAAAGGGGAATGCTGCTATTTGATTTTATAGATTTTAATATTGACTTTCCATTTGAATTGAATCCTAAAACACGAGCATATGGACAAGACATTTCTCGTAATTTTTTAGAATCAAAGCTATCAAATCCTATAAAATATTGACATAATATCCTGCTAATTCGGGTATAGGTATACCGTTTGCTTTTCATATCTTCTATTGCACTAGAGTAGCTTAAATTATTTTGTAAGGATTTAATAATCTTATTATCAAGACCCTCTGATACATCTGGTAAGTTTACTAATGAGTTTTTTGATGTAACCGATTTATGTTTTATGTACGGAAACATGGAATCTTCGAAGGCGAATTCGTAATTTTTTGAGTATAAATTTAGAATTTCAGCTAATACTGAATTTGGAACATGACCTTCTAGTTTTGATAGTGAACCATTTTCTTTAATGAATTTTCTTATGGCTGTAGCACTAGAAAATTCATTATGTAATATATTACTGTTATAGGATGCGCCTTCTCTTTTTAAAGTATAGGGTGTAATTGAACTATTTAACTTTATTAAGCTTTTACAATACTCAATACCTAATATATTATTAGGAGAACTTAGGAAATTATCTAATAATAAGTTTGATATATTATTTTTAGAATTTATTAAATAATCATAAAGTGCATTAGATCTGGCTAGTGGGTAAACAATACCTTTAGATAAATAAGTTTTTAATAGTGATTTAAATTCAATAGGTTCCTTAAGCAGTATATTGGAAATATCGTATATGTCCTTTATATCACCTTGCTCGCTACCAAAACAAATATTATCCACTACGCCTAAGCTATTTAGAAGACTTACAGAGCCGTAGGAAAAAAATTCCGCTGAAGAAACACTATAAATAGCTGGTAGCTCTATTACTAGATCTACTCCATTATTTAAAGCCATTTTAGTTTTCGTCCATTTATCTATGAGAGATGGAATTCCACGTTGAGCAAAATTTCCGCTCATAACACAAATTAAGGCATCACAATTTGTAAGCTCTTTGGTTTTATTAATATGATATATGTGACCGTTATGCAATGGATTATATTCAACAATTATACCTGAAATATTCATTTAATCACCTCATGAAAGCTCATATAAATATATTATATAAGTTGCCAATATATTTATTTAGATACATTATATAATATATAATAGATTAATTAAAGCATATATATGGGAGAAAGAAATACTAAGTATAAAGATTGTGAAAATATAGATTATACAATATGTAATGATTTTGATATTTTAGGTTGATATGTATGGTATATTATTAATGTATATTGGTTGATAATAACTGAGAGGAGAGATAAAATGGCATTTATAGAGAAAATATGTAAAATGGCAAAATCAGATGTGAAAACAATAGTACTTCCAGAAGGCGAGGAAGAAAGGACTATAAAAGCTAGTGAAATTATCAAAAATGACTCAATAGCTAAGGTAATATTAGTAGGTGATTTAACTGTAATAAAAGCAAAAGCAACCCAGCTTGGAGTTAACCTTTCCGGTATAGAAATCGTAGACCCAAAAACTTCAGATAAAACTGATGACTATGCAAAGGCATTTTATGAATTAAGAAAAAACAAAGGAATGACCCTGGAAAAAGCCGCAGACACATTAAAGGATCCACTTTATTTTGGAACCATGATGGTTAAAATGGGAGCCGCTGATGGATTAGTATCAGGAGCAGTACATACTACAGGAGATTTACTAAGACCTGGAATGCAAATTATTAAAACTGCACCAGGAATTAAAGTTGTTTCAAGTTTTTTTATAATGGAATTACCTAGCAATGAATATGGTGAAGATGGATTACTTTTATTTGCAGATTGCGCTGTTAATCCCAATCCTAATGCAGAAGAATTAGCATCAATAGCTATAAGTACTGCAGATAATGCAAAATGTTTATGTAATTTTGAACCTAAGGTTGCAATGTTATCTTTTTCAACTATGGGAAGTGCAAAGCATGAATTAGTTGATAAAGTAGCAAAAGCCACTGAAATTGCAAAAAATGCTAGACCAGATTTACAAATTGATGGAGAGCTTCAACTAGATGCAGCTATTGTGGCTAGTGTAGCAAAACAAAAAGCGCCAAACAGTACAGTAGCTGGAAATGCAAATGTATTAGTATTCCCAGATTTACAATCTGGAAATATTGGGTACAAATTAGTACAACGATTTGCAAAAGCTGAGGCCATTGGACCAGTTTGTCAAGGATTTGCGAAGCCAATAAATGATTTATCAAGAGGTTGCAATGTGCAAGATATAGTGAATGTTGTTGCTGTAACTGCAGTTCAAGCTCAAATTCAAAAATAGTTTTATATAAAGTAAACATTCGAAAATTATAAGTTTAGGGAGGCGAATTTAATGAAAATTTTAGTTATAAACTGTGGAAGTTCATCATTAAAATACCAATTAATAAACATGGAAAATGAAGAATGCTTGGCTCTTGGGCTCGTAGAAAGAATAGGAATGGAAGGATCAAAATTAACTCAAAAGGCTAAGGACGATAAATATATTATTGAAGAGGCCATGAGAGATCATACAGATGCTATTAAATTAGTACTTGAAGCACTAATAGACTGCGACCATGGTGTTATTAAAGAGTTAACAGAAATAGATGCAGTGGGACATAGAATTGTTCATGGTGGAGAAAAATATGCTGGATCTGTTATAGTTAATGATGAAGTAATGAAGAATTTAAAAGAGTGTTCAAAACTTGCACCACTACATAATCCAGCTAATATAATTGGAATTAATGCTTGCAAAGCATTAATGCCTAGTACCCCTATGGTGGCTGTATTTGATACTGCATTCCATCAAACAATGCCAGAAGTTGCATATATATACCCACTGCCATATGAGCTTTATACTAACAATGGCATTAGAAAATATGGATTCCATGGTACATCTCACAAATATGTTTCAGATAAAGCTGCAGAAATGATGGGTAAAGATATAAAAGATTTAAAATTAATAACTTGTCATTTAGGAAATGGATCAAGTATTACTGCAATAAAAAATGGTGAATCAATAGAAACAAGTATGGGATTTACCCCACTTGAAGGAATAGCTATGGGAACTAGATGCGGAAGTATAGACCCAGCTATAATAATATATATAATGCAAGAGTTAAACTTAACACTTTATGAAGTAAATGATTTAATGAATAAAAAATCAGGAGTCCTGGGAATATCTGGGGTAAGTAGTGATTTTAGAGATATAGAAAAAGCTGCATGGGAAGATGGAAATCATAGAGCTCAGTTAGCCCTTGATATATTTACCTATAAAGTTAAAAAATTTATAGGCTCTTATGCTGCAGTAATGGGTGGAGTAGATGCAATTATATTCACAGCTGGACTTGGTGAAAACTCTCCAGAAACAAGAGAAGATATATGTGCTGGTTTAGAATTTTTGGGAGCAGTTTTAGACAAATCTAAGAATAAGATTCGCGGAAAAGCTACGGAAATAAACACAGAGGACTCAAAAACTAAAATATTTGTTATACCAACAAATGAAGAATTAGTAATTGCAAGAGATACTCAGGCTTTAATAAAATAAAATTATTGTTAATTTCTATGATAAATAAATCTTGACTTTTTACTGTATTGTTTATATAATAGTCTGTGTTTGATGTAAGTAAAAAACAATTCAGTTAGGAGGGACGCGAAGCTTTGCTCGAGCTGTATATTTATTTTATACAAGGTATAAGGATTTTCTTTATATGAGAAAAAACTAAATTATATTTAGTTTTTCAGAGTGGATAGTATGGTAATAGATGTTTCAGAATTATTTAGTAATAAAAACACAAGAAAAAAAATTCATTTAGATTTAGAAAAAGAAAAGTTTTTTTATGAAAATGAATTTATACAATTTTCTAAACCAGTTAAGTTAGATTTGATTTTAAAACCAATTGGTGATGAAATAGAGTTTACTGGAAGTATAGAGACAGAACTATTACTTACTTGTTCTAGGTGTCTTGAGACCTTTTCACATTCAATAAATATTGAATTAAATGAAAGACTGTCGAAAACTCTAAAAAGTGAAGATGAGGATATTATTTTTATTGAAAATGATAGATTAGATTTAGATGAAATTGTGGAAAATAATATCATCTCTATGTTGCCTATAAAAAGACTTTGTAACAAAGATTGTAAAGGATTATGCCATCAGTGTGGAATTAATCTAAATCATAGTACATGTAAATGTGCAATTGACGATGTTGATCCAAGGTTGGCAAAATTAAAAGAATTGTTTTTAACTGATTAAGGAGGTGTTACAATGGGAAATCCAGCTAGAAAATTTTCTAAAGGTAGAAGAGATTCTCGAAGAGCGCAAACATTTAAACTTGGTTTACCAGGAATAGTTGAGTGCCCTCAGTGCCACGATATGAAACTTGCTCACAGAGTATGTAAAAACTGTGGTTATTACAAAAATAGAGAAGTTGTTGTTATGGAAGCAAAATAATAAAAAGAAAGTCGAAAGACTTTCTTTTTATTTTTTAATATAATTATTGTTAATTAAATATAATTATATTCTATTCAAGTGTTAAAAATACTAGGAATATTTGTACTTTATAGTATATAATATAAATAAATATTTAATTATATTTATAAGGAAAATACAAAGTGAGGGTTTAAAATGGTAGTTGTTGTGGATGGTATGGGTGGAGATTTTTCTCCAAGTGCTGTGGTTGAAGGTTGCGTTGCAGCTATAAAAGAGTATGATATAGATATCGTAATAACTGGCAATGAAGATTTAATTCGCGAAGAGTTATTGAAATATACCTATGATTGTAATAGAATAAAAATTGTTGATGCTAGTGAAGTTATTAGTACAAGTGAACATCCTGTAATGGCTATTAAGCGAAAAAAAGATTCTAGCCTCGTAAAAGCCTTAAATCTTGTAAAAAGTGGCGATGCAGATGCTATAATTTCGGCTGGAAGCACCGGTGCTTTTTTAGCTGGTTGTACGCTTATAGTAGGAAGAATAAAAGGCATAGATAGACCGGCGCTTGCACCTATAATGCCAGGCAAGAGTGGTCCCTTTATGATAATTGATTGTGGAGCAAATGCAGAATGTAAGCCTCATTATTTGGTGCAATTTGGACTTATGGGGAAAACATATTTTGAAAATATTTTAAAAATAACAAATCCATCTGTAGGTCTGGTAAATATAGGAACTGAGGAAGAAAAGGGTAATGAACTTTCTAAAGCAGCTCATAAACTGCTAAAGGAAGCAAATTTAAATTTTGTTGGAAATGTGGAAGCTAGAGAAATTCCCACTGGAGACACTAATATTTTAGTATGTGATGGGTTTACAGGGAATGTAATTTTGAAATTGTATGAAGGTGCAGTTGCTAATATATTTGATATATTAAAAACTGGGATAATGAGTTCCTTTAGAACTAAGGTTGGAGGAATGTTATTAAAACCAGTGTTTAAGAAGTTTAAAAAGGATTTTGACTATAAAGAATATGGTGGCGCTGCTTTTCTGGGAGTAAATGGTATTTGTATAAAAGCTCATGGAAGTTCAGATGCTAAAGCTTTTAAAAACGCAATTAAACAGGCTACAATATTTAATGAAAATAATGTTGTAGAAAAATTAAAATTAGAAATTGAAAAGTTATCCCAGCAAGAAAAGAATATAAATAGTAATTTGTAATAAATGAATTCTAGAGAAAGTTAAGGAGGTGAAGATATTATGTTTGAAAAAATTAGAGCTACTATAGCATCACAGTTAAGTATAGATGAAGAAGAAATAAAAATGGAATCATCTTTTATGAATAATTTAGGCGCCGATTCTCTTGATATTGTTGAATTAATCATGGCGCTAGAAGAAGAGTACGAACTAGAAATTCCTGATGAAGATGTTGAGAAGATGGCTACTGTCGGAGATGTAGTAGAATATATTAAAGCCCACACCGAAGAATAACATAAGGCTCCGCATTATTGCGGGCCTTTAGCTTTTTCAAACTTATTTTTGAATTTATTATAAAAATCAGATCTAGTTACTTTATTAGATGTGACGAAGTAAATTGAATAATAAACTTGAAAGATATTTAAATAAACTTCCTAAAAGGAGTAATGATTTATGAAATGCAATATAAAATCACAAGACCTTGAGAATGAACTGGGACTAAATTTTAGCGATAAGGAGCTATTAAAAACTGCAATAACCCATAGTTCCTTTGCAAATCAGAAAAAAAAGGTTGAATTTAATGAGAGACTTGAGTTCCTTGGAGATTCTGTGTTACAACTTATAATTTCTGAATACTTATATACCAATTTTACTGAAAAATATGAAGGCTATTTAACCAAAATTAGGTCTTTAATTGTTTGTGAAAATTCACTATGTGAAATTGCAAGTGGTTGGAAATTGGGAATGTACATGAACATGAGCAAAGGGGAAGAAATTACTGGTGGTAGAAATAGAGTTTCAATATTGGCTGATTGTGTTGAAGCTGTAATCGCTGCTATATATTTGGATAAAGGAATAGAATATTCAAAGTCCTTTATACTTAATAACTTTAAAGCAACTATTGATAAAGCAATTAGTAATGAGATAGTTTTGGATTACAAGACTAAACTTCAGGAAATATTACAGCAAAGCGGAGAAGTTCATATTTGTTATGAACTTGTAAAATTTGAAGGGCCACCACATAAAAGAAAATTTTTCGTTGATGTATTAATAAATGGGTCTATAAGTGGTTCAGGTCAAGGGCTTAGTAAAAAAGAAGCAGAGCAAAATGCAGCAAAAGAAGTTATGACCAGGCAGGGGGATATACATGAGTAATTTGCATTACATTATTCCAATTTTTGTTCCACATGAAGGTTGCCCTCATGATTGTGTGTTTTGCAATCAAAATAGCATAACAGGCATAAAAGCAAAAGTTGATGCGATGTATGTTGAAAGAACGGTAAATGAATATTTAAAAACAATAAATAATGATGAAGCTATTATTGAGGTATCATTCTTTGGGGGAACTTTTACAGCTATAGAAATAGGAAAACAGATAGAACTTTTAACTGTTGCTAAAAAGTTTAAAGATAATAATAAAATAAAATTCATTAGATTATCTACAAGACCAGATTATATCGATGATAGTATACTTCTCAATCTTAGAAAATACTCTGTAGATATTATAGAACTAGGAGTGCAGTCATTGAATGCGGATGTGCTATTAAAATCAGGCAGAGGGCATACTGCAGAAGATGTAGAGCATGCTTCAAAACTTATAAAGCAATATGGTTTTGTCTTAGGACATCAAATTATGATAGGCCTACCAGGAGATAATATAAATAAAGATATAGATACAGCTAAAAGAGTTATTGCTCTTAAACCGGATATTTGTAGAATATATCCTGCTCTTGTAATTAAAGATACACCTATGGAGAGAATGTATAAAAATCAAACATTTGAACCTTATTCATTAAGTGAAGCAGTAAATATAAGTAAGATAATTTATCTTATGATGGTGGCAAACAAAATAAATGTAATTAGAATAGGGTTACAGCCAACTGAGGAAATCTCAGAGGGCAATGATCTAGTTGCAGGGCCATTTCATCCTGCATTTAGAGAGCTGGTTGAAGGCAGTGTATATAATGATATACTGTATGAAGTCATCATGAGTAATATTAAAAATGATCTTATTGTTAATAGGGTTTTAGTCAAAATAAATCCAAAAGACATTTCAAAACTTTATGCTAATGGTAAAAGCTTTTTTTATGACATAAAGAAACAAATAGCTACAATTTTAATAGAAGTATTTCAAGATACTACCATAAAACGTGGGAGCATTAGTGCATGTATTGGGGAAAGATGTATTAATATAAGTATATATGAATATGCTGAGGCAAAATATAAAGAAGGATTTTAATTCATTGTATAGAATATAGTGTCTATAGTATTTGTAACAAGGAATTCAGTAGGGGGTAATATATGATGGAAGTATTAAAAGTATCAGCGAATTCACAACCTAAATCAGTAGCAGGAGCATTAGCAGCAGCACTCAGAGGAAATTCAATTGCTGAATTACAAGCTGTAGGGGCAGGCGCCGTTAATCAAGCTGTAAAAGCTATTGCCATTACTAGAGGGTTTGTTGCACCCAATGGTATCGACTTAGTAGTAATTCCCGCTTTTGTGGAAATAACTATAGATGGAGAAAAAAGAACAGCTATAAAATTCATAGTTGAGCCAAGATAAAAAAACCGTGCATGCACGGTTTTCTTAATTTATTATTAGTCTAACAATTGATATTTTTATGTAAATGCTATAAACTAGATAATAGAATAACTTTTAAATTAGATAATAAGTTCTAATATTAGCACATTAAATAAAGTATATATTACACTTACTGAATTTGAAGTAATATATACTTTCTTTTTTATATTAAAGAAAATTACAAAATCAAAATATGAGGTGAATTATGAATAAGAAAAAAAGAGATAAATATACAAAGGTAATGATTTATGGATTAGTTTTAATTTTTACATTAAGTTTTGTATTACCCATGTTATTTAGGTAAAATAGGAGAGTGTTATCATGTTTTTAAAATCTATTGAAATAAGAGGATTTAAATCCTTTGCAGATAAAACAGAGTTAACATTTAAGAAGGGCATTACAGCGGTAGTAGGACCTAATGGTAGTGGTAAAAGCAATATTTCTGATGCTGTTAGATGGGTTCTCGGAGAACAAAGTGTAAGAAATCTAAGAGGCGATAAGATGGAGGACGTTATATTCGCAGGCACACAGTTTAGGAAACCGGTTGGCCTAGCACAGGTTGCCTTGACACTAGATAATAGTGATTGCGAACTAGATATTGATTATTCTAATGTCACCATATCTAGAAGATTATATAGGTCAGGAGAAAGTGAATATTTAATAAACAATACATCTTGTAGATTAAAAGATGTTCAACAGCTTTTTATGGATACAGGCATAGGAAAAGAAGGATACTCAATTATTGGACAAGGTAAAATTGATGCTATTTTAAGTGGAAAAACTGAAGAAAGAAGAAAGCTGTTTGAAGAGGCTGCTGGAATTGTAAAGTTTAAGAGCAGAAAAGAAGAATCAGAAAAGAGATTGGACATTACCCAGCAGAATCTTATTAGAATAGAAGATATTTTAAGTACTTATGAAGAAAGATTAGAACCGTTAAAGATTGAGAGTGAAAAGGCAAAGAAATTTTTAAAATTTTTTGAACAATTAAAAAGCAAAGAAGTTAACATAATAATCGACGCTATAGATAAGGTTGAAAAAAAAATTAAAAGCACGCAAGGGGAATGTTCTAAATTAAAGTTAGAAGTTATAGTGATTACAAAAGAAAAAACACAGTTAAAGACTGATGTTGAATACTGGAACAGTGAATTTGAAAAATTTGAAGATAAAAACAAAGAAGAAAAGCAATTATATTATAATAATAAATTAATTTACCAAAATAGTATTTCTGAAATAAATATTTTAAATGAAAGAATAGAAAATCTAGTAAAACTCATCCAAAAAACATCAAAAGATAGTGATGACATTAATGGAAAATTGTTAGCTTTTAAAAGCAATCTACAGGGATTCGAGAATTCACTAAATAATATAAAAAATACTCAAATTGAAATAGAAGGTAAAATTCAATCTGAAGAAATAAAAATTAACATTATTCAAGAGAATATAGCAGTTGAAAGTGCGCAGGCTAAATTTCTTAAGCAGGAAGAACAAAGTAGCAATGATAAAACTATTTTGCTTACTAATAGATTATTAATTTTAAATAATAATATTATTGGTGCAAAAAAAAGAATAGACCTTTTGAAAGTTAATATTGAAAACTTTAATAATTCAATAAATATAAATATCACTACAAAAATAATGTTTCAAAGCCAAATGGAAGAATTTAAAGTGAAAATACTTCATTATGAAAGCACACTTAAAGAAAATAATCAGGAAATTAGTAAGCTTAAAAGCATTCTAATCAATGATGAGATAACTATGAAAAATTATAATTTTAAAGTAAATAAAACGGAAGCTAATTTTAATGTTCTTACAAGTTTAGAAAAAAAACATGAAGGTTATAATAAATCAGTAAAGAATTTAATGCAACATGTTAATGAAGGTAAGGTAGGAAACATTAATGAATGCTTTGTACTAGGAGAAGTTATAAAGGTTGAAAAGAAATTGGAAGTAGCTATAGAAATTGCTTTAGGCGGTTCTATATCACACATGATAACTAAAGATGAAATTGTTGCAAAACTATTAATTAGCTATTTGAAGACAAATAACCTTGGACGGGCAACATTTTTACCTTTGAACATTATTAAGGGTAAAAAGCTCACAATCGATAGTGAAACTAAAAATAATCCAGGTTTTGTTGGGATTGCAAACGAACTAATAGGCTATGAAGATAAGTTTAGTGAGGTTATTTCTTTTATACTTGGTAAGACTATCATATGTAAAGACATGGATTCAGCCCTACACATTTCTAAAAGAAATAATTTTAGATATAAGATTGTTACATTATCAGGGGAAGTTATAAACCTTGGTGGATCATTAACTGGTGGAAGTATATATTCAAAAACCTCAAGTATTATTGGGCGAAAAAGAGAGATACAAGAACTAGATAGTGATTTACAAACCTTAAAAAGTGAATCCCTTATTTACTTAGAAAAAATAAAACAAAGTAAACTTGAACTTTTAAGATTAGAAGAAGAAAACACAAATTTAAAGGATGAAAGTCATTTTGAAAATATTGAGAAAACTAAAATGGAAGCTAAAATAAATGCATTGCAAAATGAAACAAGTAGGCTGAAAAATAATATAATTAATTTAAACACTGAAAAATTGTCAGAAGAAAGTAATCTGAAAGTTGACAATAGAGAAGTAGAAGAAAAGAATATGTCTGTTTGCAAATTGACACGTACAAAACATGAAATACTGCAAAATCAAAGCAAAGTTGGACTTACATTAAAAGATAAGTTGCAAGAAATTGAGAATATAAAAACATCTATTACTGATGCTAAGATAAAAAAAGCTGGAGTTGACGAGACAATACGCAATAAGGTTTCTGAAATTCAAAGGCTAAATGAAGAAATGCTAGTATATAATGAAAAAATAGTCATATGTTCTAAAGAAATACAAGAAGCAATGAAAAATAAGAGCACAAATGAAGCTTCAATTCAAAGTGGTGAGAAAAAGGCCAATGAAATAATGATCACATTAGAAAAGATGGAAAAAAACTTTGAAGCGAGTGAAATTGAAAGAATTAAAATTAAAGAAAAAATAAAATTAAATGTAGAACAGTTAGATAATGTTTCGCGGGCGCTGGAAAAAAGCGAGAAAGATTTGTATAAATGTGAGCTAGTTTTTGAGAAAATAGGAATGGAAAAGGATAATCATTACCAGAAATTGAATGAGGACTTTGAATTAACCTATGCAGAAGCACTAGAATTTAAAAATGACATTGATGACATTGATAAGCTCAAAAAGGAAATTTTAGAACTAAAAGGGAATATATCAATGCTAGGAAAAGTTAATGTAGGTGCTATTGAAGAGTATAAAGAAGTGAAAGAGAAATTTACTTTTATGGATGCACAAAAACAAGACTTAGTGTTATCTAAAGATGAATTATTAACTGTAATATGTGAAATGACTAAAAAAATGAAAGAAATATTTGCAGAAAACTTTGATATATTAAGACAAAATTTTCAGGAAACCTTCATGGAATTATTTAAGGGGGGGAGTGCGGATTTAATACTTACAGAAGGCGATGAACTTACAGCTAAAATTGATATTAACGTACAACCACCAGGGAAAAAACTCCAAAACATAAGTTTAATGTCTGGTGGAGAAAAAGTGTTATCTGCAATTGCATTATTATTTGCTATTTTAAAGATGAAACCAACACCCTTTTGTATTTTAGATGAAATTGAGGCAGCTCTTGACGATGCAAACGTAGTTAGATATGCAGAGTTCCTAACGAAATTCTCTGATAATGTTCAGTTCATTATAATAACTCACAGAAAAGGAACTATGGAAGCCAGCGATGTACTATATGGCGTTACCATGGAGGAAAAGGGAGTATCAAAAATAGTGTCTGTAGATTTTAACAAGTAAAAACAATAAGTGTATAGTAACGTGGAGTACCAAAAAAGGAGGACTTAAAATGTTCGGAGGATTTTTCGATAAGCTAAAGGATGGACTAACTAAAACTAGAAATAGTATTACAGAAAAAGTTAGTGAAGTATTAAACTTAGCCATTACAATTGATGATGAATTATATGAGGAACTAGAAGAAATATTAATAACATCAGATATAGGCGTAGAGACTTCAATTTATACAATTGAAAAACTTAGAAAAAAGGTGAAGGAAAATAAAATAAAAGATCCAACAGAAATTAGGCCCTGTTTAAAAGAAGTTTTAATTGAAATATTAGGTGAGGATGAAAATTCAATAAACCCTAAAGATTTACCAAAGGTAATATTGATAATTGGTGTTAATGGAGTTGGAAAAACTACTTCTATTGGGAAAATCGCTATAAGGTTAAAAGCAGAGAAATACAAAGTTCTCATTGCTGCAGCAGATACATTCAGGGCGGCAGCAATTGAACAGTTAGAGATTTGGAGTAATAGAGCCAATGTGGATTTAATAAAACATCAAGAGGGGTCTGATCCTGCTGCTGTAGTTTTTGATGCTGTTCAAGCAGCCAAAGCAAGAAAAGTTGATATTCTAATTTGTGATACTGCAGGTAGACTTCATAATAAAAAAAATCTTATGGATGAACTTTCAAAAATAAATAGGGTGATTAATCGGGAGTATAGTGAGGCTAATATGGAAACTTTACTAGTACTTGATGCTACAACTGGGCAAAACGGTGTAGAACAAGCTAAGCAATTTATGGCAATATGTCCTATAGATGGCATAATATTAACTAAATTAGATGGCACTGCTAAAGGTGGAGTTGTAATATCAATAAAACAACAACTTAATATACCTGTAAAATATATAGGCGTTGGTGAAGGCATAGATGATTTACAAGAGTTTAATTCAAGAGATTTTGTAGAGGCACTATTTTAGAATATATATTTTAGAATTTAATTTTCTAAAAATATTGTGCTGTTAAGTAAAACTACTTGACACAGTATTCAAATTCTGATATTATATGATTTGTGAGCAGGGTGATTAAATGGAAAAAAGATTTGAAATTTCCCTATTATTTGATTTTTATGGTGAATTGCTTACTGAAAAGCAAAAGGATATAATGGATTTGTATTTTAATAATGATTTGTCTCTATCAGAAATAGCAGAGATAAATAATACTAGTAGGCAAGCTACTCATGATACAATCAAAACATGTGAAAAGGCGCTTTTAGTATATGAAGAAAAACTAAAATTATTAAGTAAAGATTATAAACTAAAAGAAACTTTAAAAAAAATTGTATCAGAATTAGATAATTTACAAATTGATATAAAAGATGAAAAAATGAATCAGCTTATATATGATATAAAAACCCAGATTATTGAAAACATTTAGGAGGTTTATTATGGCTTTTGAAGGGTTATCTTCTAAGTTACAGGATACCATAAAAAAATTAAAAGGTAAGGGTAAGCTTTCTGAAAAAGATATTAAAGAAGCTATGAGAGAAGTAAAATTAGCATTGCTCGAAGCAGATGTTAATTATAAAGTAGTTAAGGACTTTGTGAAAAATGTTAGTGAAAAGTGTTTAGGCAATGGAGTATTAGAAAGCTTAACACCTGGTCAACAGGTTATCAAAATTGTTAATGATGAGTTAACTAATTTAATGGGTAATTCAGAAAGTAAATTAGAGTTTTCTATGAATGGGCTAACGGTTATAATGCTAGTGGGCCTTCAAGGTGCTGGTAAGACTACAATGGGTGGAAAACTTGCTCTTTCATTGAAAAAGAAGAACAAAAAACCACTATTAGTTGCCTGTGATGTATATAGGCCTGCTGCAATTAAACAATTGCAGGTAGTAGGAAAACAAATTGATGTTCCAGTATTTACTATGGGAGACAAGGTGAGTCCTGTAGATATAGCAAAAGCATCTTTAGCCTTTGCAAAGGATAATGGTAATAATGTAGTTATAATAGATACAGCAGGAAGACTTCATATAGATGAAAATTTAATGGAAGAACTTCAAAATATAAAATTGAGTGTAAAACCAAGTGAAATAATGCTTGTTGTAGATTCTATGACAGGGCAAGATGCAGTTAATGTAGCAGATAGCTTTAATTCACAGCTAGATATATCTGGAGTAATTCTGACTAAATTAGATGGAGATACAAGAGGTGGGGCTGCACTATCTATTAAAGCAATGACTGGCAAACCTATTAAATTTGTTGGTATTGGTGAAAAAATGAATGATCTAGAAGTTTTTTACCCAGATAGGATGGCTTCAAGAATACTTGGTATGGGTGATGTGCTTTCATTAATTGAAAAAGCACAGGAGTCTTTTGATGAAACTGAAGCAAAAGAACTTGGAAGCAGAATGCTTTCACAAGAATTTAATTTAGATGACTATTTAGCAATGATACAGCAGATGAAAAAGCTTGGACCGTTAAACAAGATAATTGAAATGATGCCGGGTGCTAATAAAAAAGAATTGCAGGGCTTAGATTTGTCTAAAAGTGAAAAAGACATGGGAAAAGTTGAAGCTATTATAAAATCAATGACATCATCAGAAAGAAAACATCCTAGTATGATTAGTAGCTCTTCTTCTAGAAAAAAGAGAATTGCCAATGGGTCAGGCACTTTGGTACAGCAAGTAAATAAGCTTTTAAAAGATTTTGAAATGGCGAAGAAAATGATGAAGCAAGCAAAGGGATTCCAAAAACCAGGTAAAAAAGGGTTATTTGGTAAAATGCCTTTTTAATAAAAAAACTTTGGATAATGACTAAATTTAAGGAGGTGATATACATGGCAGTTAAAATAAGATTAAAAAGAATGGGTGCTAAACATGCTCCATTTTATAGAGTAGTAGTTGCAGATTCAAGAGCACCTAGAGATGGAAAATTTATCGAAGAAATAGGATACTACAACCCAACAACAGAACCAACAACTATTAAAATCGATGTTGAAAAAGCAGCTAGTTGGATTAAGAATGGTGCACAACCATCTGATACAGTTAAGAGATTACTTAATAAAATAGCAGTCAACTAGAAAAGTTTGTAAGTAATGAATGGAGGAATTTTCCATGAAGCAGTTACTTGAAGTATTGGCAAAGTCTTTAGTTGATAAACCCGAAATGGTAGTAGTACACGAAGTAGCGCATGAGCATACAGTAGTTCTTGAATTATCTGTTGCCCATGAGGATATGGGAAAAGTTATCGGAAAACAGGGTAGAATAGCTAAAGCTATTAGAACTGTTGTAAAAGCAGCGGCTGTTAAAGAAAATAAAAAAGTAGTTGTTGAAATAAAGTAAGAGTTAGGTTCAGCCTAACTCTTATTTTAATTAAATATTGGGGTTTATCAATAAAGTATTTAAATAAAAAAATTTAATGTTTAAATTATAATATAAAAAAATTGGAAGGAGGTTTTTAAATGAAAGATTTTATGAGCGTAGGCCAGATTGGTAAAACACACGGATTAAAAGGTGAAGTTAAAGTTTTTTCATTAACAGATTCACTTGAAAGATTTAAAGAATTAAAAAGTGTGTATATTGATGGGGAAATTAGAAAAATTGAAGGTTGTAAACTTCAAGCAGATAAAGCAATACTAAAAATTGAAGGTATAGACAGCATAGAACAGGCAGAATTATATAGAAACAAGTATTTGATGGTTAGTCGCGAAGATGCACTTAAATTGCCAGAGGGTAGCTATTATGTGGCTGATTTGATAGATTGCAGTGTTTATGACTCGAGTGGAGAAGAACTTGGAAAAGTTTATGATGTTCTTAATACTCCAGGAAATGATGTATATTGGGTTAAGGGAAAGGGAAATAAAGAAGTGCTTATTCCAGTACTTAAGGATATTGTGGTTAGTATAGATATTGAAAAGCGTGTAATAATAATTAAACCAGTGGATGAATGGCAAGAATGAAAATAGATATTTTAACCCTATTTCCTGAAATGTTTGAAATTTTTAATCATAGTATTATTGGAAGAGCCATAGAAAAAAATATACTGGATATTTCACCTCATAATATTCGCGACTATTCCTTAAATAAACACAAAAAAGTAGATGACTATCCTTATGGTGGTGGGGCGGGAATGGTAATGCTAGCTCAACCACTAGTTGATAGTATTAAGGATGTTAAATTACATAATGGCGGAAAGGTAATATTTCTGGGACCAAGAGGGAATACTTTTACCCAAGAAATTGCAAAGCAGCTATGCACTGAAAGTGAATTGATATTTATATGTGGTCATTACGAAGGTATTGATGAGAGAACCTATGATTATATAGATATGGAGCTATCCTTAGGTGATTATGTTTTGACCGGTGGAGAAATGGCATGTATTCCTATAGTGGACAGCATTTGTAGGTTAATTCCAGGGGTATTATCTTCTAGTGAGAGCTACACAGAAGAATCTTTTTATGATGGAGTATTAGAATATCCTCAATATACAAGACCGGAATGTTATGAGGGTAGCGTTGTTCCAGAGGTATTGACCTCAGGACATCATGAAAATGTACGGAAGTGGAGAAGATTGCAATCACTTTTAATAACTAAAGAAAAAAGACCTGATATGTTTGAAAAACTTAAACTTACCAAGGAAGATAAAAAACTATTGTGCAAGGAATCAGAAAAAAAATAAAAAAATTTCTTATATATGGGCATAAAAGATATTTTTATGTTGATATATATATATATATATGATAGAATGTAGCTTGTGCTAGTACGGGCGGTCCTCTGTCGTATTATAATGAGTATGAACGTCACAATAAAACTTTAGGAGGGAATGCACATGTTAGATATTATAAGAGCAATAGAAGCAGAACAAATTAGAACAGACTTACCAAACTTTAGTGTAGGTGATACTGTTAAGGTTCACATCAAAATCAGTGAAGGTAACAAAGAGAGAATTCAAGTATTCGAAGGAACCGTTCTTAAAAGACAAAACGGCGGTTTAAGAGAATCTTTCACAGTAAGAAGAGTAGCATCTGGTGTTGGTGTTGAAAAAACATTCCCAGTAAACGCTCCAGTTATTGAGAAAATTGAAATTGTAAGATTAGGTAAAGTTAGAAGAGCTAAACTATTCTACTTAAGAGATAGAGTTGGTAAGGCTGCAAAAGTTAAAGAAAGAATGAGATAAAATTGGGGGGCTGTAAAGTCCCTTTTTATTTTTAAGCTACTTTAAGAAGGAAAAGCCACTATAAGGCTTTATCCATTATATAGTATGGAAAGGATTAGATAAGTATGAGCATGACCATAAATTGGTTTCCAGGTCATATGGCGAAAACTAGAAGACAAATTCAAGAGAGTTTAAAACTTGTTGACGCTGTAATAGAAATTAGAGATGCAAGAATAGTTAAATCAAGTGCAAATCCACAAATTGATGAAATATGCAAAGATAAGCCTAGAGTCATTTTGTTAAACAAATGTGATTTAGCTGAAGATAAAGTGACTAAACAATGGATAGAAAAACTAACAACTGATAATGTAAAGCCACTTGCTGTGAATTGTATTACTGGTCAAGGGCTAAAAATGATAAAGATTACTCTTGATGAATTATTGAAAGAAAAGCATGATAGACAAAGGAAAAAAGGGTTAGTGAATATTGTTACGAGAGTTATGGTAGTTGGTATACCTAATGTTGGTAAATCTTCTTTTATAAACAAACTAGGAAAAAATAACATTACTAAAACGGGAGATAGACCAGGAGTTACTAAAAGCAAGCAATGGGTAAAAACTAGCTTAGGAATAGAGCTAATGGATACTCCAGGTGTATTATGGCCTAGATTTGAAGACGAGACAGTTGGACTTAATTTGGCATTTACAGGTGCGGTAAAAGATGAAGTCATAGATATAGAGGAATTAGCACTTAGATTAGTAGAAAGACTTCAAACTAATAATGCTGAGCGATTAATGGAAAGATATAAACTTACAGAAATAATGGAGAATCCTATAGACAATCTAGATAATATAGCTAAAAAAAGGGGATCTGTAATATCTAGGGGTAATATTGACTATAATAGAGTGGCAGTTATGCTTTTAGATGAATTTAGAGGTGGAAAATTAGGACCTATATCATTAGAAAGAGTAGAATAAATTTAAATTTTAAATTTATTAAATATACAACTTTCTGTTTAAAAGTAGAGAGCAATTACTAATTGTTATCTATTTGTAGAAAAATGGAAGGTTGTTTTTTTAAGGGTAATTTAGACAAGCTAGTAAAGTTTAAGGAGAAAATAAAATGGAGTATAATATTGATTTTTCAAACATGAGCTATAGTGAAATATGTAATTATGTGTTAAAAATTGAAAACGATATCAAAGATATTGATAGAGCAGGTATAATGAAAATGCTCATGCAAGATCATAGGAAAACTGTTCAAAAACTAGGTAGTAAAATGTATAAAAACATTGAGTTAAAACAAAAGGAAATTCAGAGGGTAAAAAAAATGTATGAATTTGATAGAAGCTTTGGAAACTATAAATACATAGCTGGAGTTGATGAAGTAGGAAGAGGACCTCTAGCAGGACCCATAGTAGCAGCGGCTGTAATATTAGATTTATTAGCAGATGAGGAGAAAGATTTAATATTAAGAGCAAATGATTCTAAAAAATTATCAATAGCTGTAAGGAAAGAATTAGCTCTAATTATTAAAGAAAAAGCTATAGCCTACAAAATTTGTGCTATTGATAATAACCGAATTGATGAAAAGGGTGTAGGCTTTTGCAATAATCAAGTATTTTTAGATTGTTGTGAGAAAATCTCTATTAAGCCGGATTTAGTCTTATCTGACGGATATAAAATAAAAAACTTTTCTAATTTAAATGAGTTTGTAATAAAAGGAGATACCAAAAGTATAAGTATAGCGTGTGCGTCTATAATTGCAAAGGTATATAGAGATGAACTGATGTTACAATATCATTACAAGTACCCAGATTATGGTTTTGATAGAAATGTTGGGTATGGAACTGAGGAACATGTTCATGCAATAAAAAAATTTGGAACTACTCCAATACATAGAAATAGTTTTTTGAGAAATATCCTAGAAAAAAACAATAAAAATTGACAAAAAGTTAACAAATGCACTTTAAAGTTATAAGGTGCATTTGTTTTTTTTACTTAAAATCCTAATTGAAAAGCATCTTCAATATGGTTAATTGAAAAATCATTATCATAACCATTAAGTATGACTTCCATAACATCAAATCTAAAATCATAGTCAATAATATTTTTTCTTAAAATATATACTTGAGCTGTTTTATGAATTTTATGCTGCTTAGAATATGTAACTGATTCAGCAGGTATTCCAAAATTTGTTCCATATCTAGTTTTAACTTCTATAAAGCAAATGTAGCCATTGTTTGTGGCTATTAGGTCTATTTCGCCACATTTGCATCTGAAATTTTTTTCTAAAATCCTATATCCTAAGTTTTTCAAATAACTTTCTGATATATTTTCACCAAGTGATCCAATATCCTTATTGAAAGCCTTCATTTTTAAATCACCCTTTCACAAGTTCAATAATTTATATGCATTTAATAATATATTTGAAAAAGCAACAAAAGGTTAACAAATATATATAAAATGTACGTTTTTAAATTTACATACTAATAATTATGCACATAAAATAAAAAGTAAATGCAAATATAATTTAAAATTGAGTTTACTGAATGTTATTTTGTCAATAATTATGTAATGAGAAATAATAAGGATAAGGGTGATAATATGGCAATACAAATTATGTCTGCTGCATTTACAGGAATTAAAGGGGTTATAGTTACCGTTGAAATTGATATTACTCGCGGACTACCCGCACTAAACATTGTTGGTCTAGCAGATATTTCAGTTAAAGAATCAAAAGAAAGAGTGCGCTCTGCAATATTAAATTCAGGGTTTGATTTTCCAGTACATAGAATAACTATAAATTTAGCGCCAGCGGATTTGAAAAAAGAAGGCTCTCTATTTGATTTGCCAATAGCTATAGGTATCCTACTTGCAACTAAACAAATAATTGTTGATGATATTAATGATTATCTTTTCATAGGGGAATTATCACTATCTGGTGGACTTAAGAAGGTAAGAGGCTCATTACCGGTTGTCATGGAGGGAATAGAAAACAATATTGAAAAGTTTATTGTTCCGATGAACAATGCAAAAGAATGCAGTCTTGTTAAAACTGCAAAGATATATCCGTTAGATAATTTAAATCAAGTAGTAGATTTTTTAAATTATAAGGACTTATTGCCTTATAAGCAGTGCAATGATGTGGAAATATCAATTAATGAGGAGTTAGATTATGAAGATGTTATGGGACAAGAGAGTTCAAAACGTGCCATTGAAGTAGCCGCCGCTGGAGGTCATAATTTGCTTATGTATGGTCCGCCTGGTTCTGGAAAATCAATGATGGCTAAGAGAATTCCCACTATATTACCGTCCTTAAGTCAAGAGGAGTCCCTGGAGGTTACTAAAATTTATAGCGTTTCTGGAAAGCTTGAAAGTAATGGAGGAATTATTCTTCAAAGACCTTTTAGAAGCCCTCATCATACTATATCACGGATAGCTTTGGTTGGTGGTGGAAATAAAATAATACCTGGAGAAATCTCTTTAGCTCATAAAGGGGTATTGTTTCTGGATGAAATATTAGAGTTTAAAAAGAATGTACTAGAAATATTAAGGCAGCCTTTAGAGGAGAGAAAAATAAATATTTCAAGAATTAATGGAACTGTTGAATATCCATCAAATTTTATGCTTGTAAGTGCTTTAAATCCATGCCCATGTGGATACTATGGCTCTTATGAAAAGCAATGTAGCTGTAGTGACTATGAAAGGCGAAGGTATTTAAGTAAATTGAGTGGGCCCCTATTAGATCGCATTGATATTTTTACAGCAGTGAATTTTTTGCCTTATAATAAAATAGCTAATGGAATAAATAGTGAAAAATCTGTGGTTATTAAAAGAAGAGTTGAAGCAGCAAGAAATATTCAGGAAAAAAGATTTAGAAACGATAAAATTCATTGTAATGCTGAAATGAGTCAAAAGCTAATTAAAAAATATTGTCATTTAGACAATAATGTTAATAAGATCATGGAACTCATGTATGATAAATTCAATCTAAGTACAAGAGCTTATTCTAGGATTCTTAAGGTAGCAAGGACTATTGCAGATTTAGATGGAAGTGAAAATATTATAGAAATACATATCATTGAAGCTATGCAGTACAGAAAATTTATAGATGAAAGAATAGTTTAATTAATAGAAATTTAATATATTGGAGGTATAGTTAAACAATGAATGATTATGATATATGGTTTTCACTGGTAAAATTATCGCCCAAAGTCAAACTGAAATTAATAAATGATTTTCATGATACAGAAAAAATATGGTATTATGGTGTACATAACCCAAAAACAGAATATTTTAATAAAATCTTAATGGATCTATTGAAAAATGCTTGGAATGAAAGTGAAATTGAGAATGTAAAAAAAAATTTAGAAATTAATGAAATAAAATCAATTTCTTATTACGAGAACGAATATCCTAAGAAATTAAAGAATTATGACGATGCACCATTTACATTATTTTATAAAGGGAACATAATGCCATTAAATGAGGGGTATAATATTTCTATAGTAGGATCAAGGAAGTATTCAAATTACGGAAAGGATGTTACTAAAATTATATGCAGGGATTTATGTGCTAATAATATTAATATTATTAGTGGAATGGCAAAGGGAATTGATACTTTTGCCCATGAGAGCTGTTTGAATAACAAAGGCTATACTTGCGCAGTTTTAGGCTCGGGCCTGGATATAGTGTACCCTAAAGAAAACCACAAAATTTTTAATGAAATAGTCCAAAAGGGTGCTGTTATCTCAGAATTTATACCGGGGACACCGCCCTACGCCTATAACTTCCCACTTAGGAATCGAATAATAAGCGCTCTTAGTGATATTATTATAGTAATAGAGGCTGGTGAGAAAAGCGGATCTTTAATTACTGCAAATTTAGCTCTTGAGCAAGGTAAAGATGTTATGGCTGTTCCTGGGTCTATATTTTCAGCAGAAAGTAAAGGAACAAATAAATTAATTAAAGATGGGGCATTCCCTCTTACCTGTGCAAATGATATATTTAATTTAATTGGAATAGAAATGAAAAATCAAAAGGATACCACTGAAAGGTCCTTTAATAATGAAATTCATAGTGGAATATTTAGCATTATTAATGATAGTCCACTACATATAAATGACATTATTAGAATAACTAACATTGACATAAAACAATTATATGAGGTATTATTTGAAATGCAGATTAAAAATGAAATATTATGTTTAGCAGGAAATTATTATGTAAGAGTAAATAACAAAATATAAGTTCTAATATAATAATTATATTAGAATACATTGATGGAGGGGATAAGATGGGACAAAAACTTGTTATAGTTGAGTCACCAGCAAAAGCTAAAACTATAAAAAAATATTTAGGTAGCAATTTTGTAGTAGAAGCGTCCATGGGACATGTTAGAGATTTACCAAAAAGCCAATTGGGGGTTGATATAGAAAATAATTATCAACCTAAATATATAACTATCCGTGGTAAGGGTGAAATTCTTGACAAACTAAGAAAAGAAGCAAAAAAAAGTGATAAAGTTTATTTGGCAACTGACCCTGATAGAGAAGGCGAGGCAATAGCTTGGCATTTAGCAAAAGCATTGAAAATAGATGAAAAAGATAAGTGCAGGATAGAATTTAATGAAATAACAAAAACAGCTGTTAAAAATGCCATAAAAACGCCAAGGGTAATAAATGCAACTCTTGTGGATGCACAACAAGCAAGGCGTATACTTGATAGATTAGTTGGATATGAAATTAGTCCTATACTTTGGAGAAAAGTTAAATGGGGACTTAGCGCTGGACGTGTGCAATCAGTTACGCTTAAAATAATCTGCGATAGACAAAAGGAAATAGAAAAATTCATTACTAAAGAGTATTGGAGCATAGAGTGCCAGTTGTATAAAAAAGGAGATAAGCAAAAATTAAATGTTAAATTAGCTTCTAAGGGTGGAGAAAAAATCGAAATAAATTCTAAAGAAGAAAGTGATATTATTATTAATTCACTTAATGAAAAAGAATATGTTGTAAGCAAAATAAAGAAATTATCTAAAAGTAAAAATCCACTACCACCATTTACAACAAGTACGCTTCAGCAAGATGCTAACAGAAAACTTAATTTCCCAACTAAGAAAACTATGTCTATTGCGCAACAATTATATGAAGGCATAGAGGTAGAGGGATACGGAACAGTAGGACTCATAACTTATATGAGGACTGATTCTACTAGAATATCTGAAGAAGCTCAAAAGAATACAAAAGAGTTTATTAACAATAAATATGGGGAACAATATAGTCCTGAGACTTTTAGAATATTTAAAAGCAAAAAGAATATACAAGATGCACATGAAGCTATTAGGCCTTCATATATAGAGATAACCCCGGAATTAGCAAAGAAAAACCTTAAAGATCCACAATACAAATTATATACCTTGATTTGGAATAGATATGTGGCAAGTCAAATGGAATCCTGTTTACTTGATACTATTTCTATAGATATTAAAAATGGAGACTATATGCTTAAGGCATCGGGCTCTAAAGTGGCCTTCGATGGATTTAGAAAAATATATAATGAAGAGTTGGACGAAGAAGAAAATACTTTAAACCTTCCAGAATTGAATGAAGAAGATATTTTATTTAGTGAGAAAACTGAAGGAAAACAGCATTTTACGCAGCCTCCTGCAAGGTATTCTGAGGCATCCCTTGTAAAAACCTTGGAAGAAAATGGGATAGGAAGGCCTAGTACTTATGCTCCAATTATTTCAACACTTCTAGGCAGAAGATATGTAGAAAAAGACAAAAAAACATTAGAAGTAACAGAACTTGGGAATATAGTAAATAATATTGTAAGTGAATATTTTAAACAAATTGTAGATATTGAATTTACAGCACAAATGGAAAATAATTTAGATATTATAGAAGAAGGACAAGAAAAATGGGAAAATGTAGTTAATGAATTTTTCACACCACTAAAAAAAGATATTGAAATTGCAGAAAAAGAGATAGCTAAAATTACTATTGAAGATGAAGTTACAGAGGTAGAATGCGATAAATGTGGTAAGTTTATGGTAATAAAACATGGGAGATTTGGTGATTTCTTGGCATGCCCTGGATATCCAGAGTGCAAAAACACAAAAGCAATTACTAAAGAATTAGAAGTTCCTTGCCCTAAATGTGGAGGAAAAATTTTAGAACGAAGAAGTAAGAAGGGTACTAAATTTTACGGCTGTAGCAATTATCCAGAATGCGATTTTGTAAGTTGGTTTGAGCCCACTGATATAAAATGCTCTGAATGTGGCGTATATATGTTAAAAAGGTATAGCAAAACTAAGGGTGAATATATGGAATGCTCAAATAAAGAATGTAAACACAAGGAGTACAAAGTAGAGGAAAAAACTGAGGAAAAAACTGAAGAAAAAACTGAAGAAAAATAAAATCACAATAATTATTTAACCAATTCACTAAAACTTCATAAATAATATGTCGAAATTTATGAAAACACTGTTGATATAGCATTAGTGTTGTGATATTATTAAGTAGATAAGAACGATTTTAAATATTTTAAATATTTTAAATATTTTGAATTTTATCTATTCATAAACGAATTATGAAAAAGGTTGTTTTATGAGTTGGGTTAAATAATATAGGTTGTGTTTTATAACATAAATGAGGAGGAATATTGTGTCACTATTAGCTAAAACAAGAATGTTAAATAAGATATTGCAAAAATCAGGAACAGAGCCTGTAGTTTTTGATGATATCTGTAATTTATTAAGCGATGTATTGCAATGTAATGTGTATATTGTTAGCCGAAGAGGAAAAATATTGGGTTATAATTTATCAAGTGGGTTTGAATGTGATATTGTAAAAGATGAAATTATAAAAAATATGAGATTCCCGGAACAATATAATAGTAGTTTGCTTAATATTAATGAAACAAGAGAAAATCTTACTAACAAAAATGTTTGTGTATTCCAAGATAATAAAACCTGTGAAATAGAAAATAAAATATCAACTATAGTACCAATAAACGGAAATAGAGAAAGATTAGGTACTCTTTTACTTGCTAGATTTGATAAGGATTTTACAGATGATGATTTAGTTTTAGTTGAATATAGTGCTACTATAGTTGGTCTTGAAATATTGAGATCTAAAAATGATTTGATAGAAGAAGAAGCAAGAAAGAAAGCTGTAGTACAACTTGCGATTGGAACCTTATCGTATTCAGAACTCGAAGCTGTGCAACATATTTTCAATGAATTAGATGGTATTGAAGGATTACTCGTAGCATCTAGAATAGCTGACAAAGTTGGAATAACAAGGTCTGTTATAGTTAATGCACTTAGAAAATTTGAAAGTGCGGGAGTAATAGAATCAAGATCACTTGGAATGAAGGGTACTCATATTAAAATTTTAAATGAGAAGCTTATTGATGAACTTAAAAAAATAAAATAAAATGAGTCAGAGCAGTACTGCTCTGACTCATTTATTTTATATATAAAGTATAATTCACTTATTAGAAATTAAAGCCTTTAAGCCTATTAATTCTTTAATCCTATTAAAAGTTTTAATTTTGTTGAAAATTTTCATTGAATACCTATTTATCATGTGATACAATAAGTTCGTGAGAAAATACACACATTGCTTAATTATGGAAGGGTGCCAATATTTGGTCTTCAGTAAGATGATGGTAATGGAGGTAAAAACCAAGGAGGTTACTATTAATGGCAGTTATATCAATGAAACAATTATTAGAGGCAGGTGTTCATTTTGGACATCAAACTAGAAGATGGAATCCTAAAATGGCTCCGTACATATTTACAGAAAGAAACGGAATCTACATTATCGATTTACAAAAAACAGTTAGAAAAATCGATGAGGCATATGACTTTATTAAATCTGTATCTGAAGAAGGTAAGGATGTTCTATTTGTAGGAACAAAAAAACAAGCTCAAGAAGCTATTAAATTTGAAGCAGTAAGATCAGGAATGCATTTTGTAAACAATAGATGGTTAGGCGGAATGTTAACAAACTTCAAAACAATTAAAACAAGAATACAAAGATTAGAAGAATTATATAAAATAGAAGAAGATGGAGTTTTCGAAGTTCTTCCAAAAAAAGAAGTTAGTCACCTTCTAAATGAAAGAGAAAAACTAGAAAAGAATCTAGGCGGAATCAGAAGCATGGATGCTAACAAAATTGGAGCTCTATTTATAGTAGACCCAAGAAAAGAAAAGAATGCAATTTCTGAAGCTAAAATCCTTGGAATTCCTGTAGTTGCTATAGTTGACACAAACTGTGATCCAGATGAAGTTGATTATGTAATCCCAGGTAATGATGATGCTATAAGAGCAGTTAAATTAATAACTGAAAGATTAGCTGATGCTATTATAGAAGGAAGACAAGGCGAACAATTAGCTGAATAATAGTAACTATATTTATTTAATAAGAATAGTAACTATATTTATCTAAAACATAATTATGGAATAACATTTGAGGGGTAGGTGGAAGTTAATTCTTTCATTTACCTTTTAAGTTAGATAGGAATAGGAGGAAAAAATAATGATTACTGCAAGCATGGTTAAAGAGTTAAGAGAAAGAACTGGGGCTGGAATGATGGATTGTAAAAGAGCTCTAAGTGAAACAGAAGGTGATATGGATAAAGCCATTGAACTTTTAAGAGAAAAAGGATTAGCTGCTGCTGCTAAAAAAGCTGGAAGAATAGCTGCAGAAGGTTTAGTATGCACATATATTTCAGAAGATATGAAGGTTGGAGCTGTTGTAGAAGTTAACTGTGAAACAGACTTCGTTGCTGATAATGAAGACTTTGTTACACTAGCTAAAAATGTAGCAATTCAAGGAGCACAAACTACTTCAACTACTATTGATGAATTTGTTGCTGAAAAATACATAGCTAATGAAGCCATTACTATTAATGATGCTGTTACAGCACTAATAGCTAAATTGGGCGAGAACATGTCTGTAAGAAGATTTCAAAAGTTTGCAATTGAAAACGGTATAGTTCAAAGCTATGTTCACGGTGGTGGAAGAATAGGCGTTTTAGTAGAACTTGCTTGTGAAAAACAAGATGATGTGTTAATTCAGATTGCTAAAGATGTTGCAATGCAAATAGCAGCTGCTAGTCCACTGTTCTTAGATAATACATGCGTTGATCATGAAACTTTAGAAAAAGAAAAAGAAATATACAGGGTTCAAGCTTTAAATGAAGGAAAACCAGAAAAAATTGTTGAAAAAATGGTTATGGGTAGAGTAAATAAATATTATAAAGAAGTTTGTTTGCTTGAACAAGTTTGGGTTAAAAACGCTGACTATACTATTACAAAATATCTTCAAGAAGAATCTACAAAACTTGGTGCTGAAATAAAGATAACAAGATTTGCAAGATTTGAAAGAGGAGAAGGTATAGAAAAGAAGGTAGAAGACTTTGCTGAAGAAGTTCGAAGACAAGTAGAAGGTAAATAATAATTAAAGGGAACACTGCGTGTTCTCTTTTTTAAAATAAGTAATACTTTAAATTTGGAGGTATAATGTTTATGGAGGTTGCTAAATATAAAAGAATTATGTTAAAGATTTCCGGAGAAGCACTAGCTGGTGAAAAAGGATTTGGAATAGACTTTGATACTACAAATGAAATAGCACTTCAAATAAAAGAGTTGGTAAAGCTCGGTGTTGAAATAGGAATAGTTGTTGGTGGTGGAAATATATGGCGTGGTAGAAGTGGCGAAGGCATGGACAGGACTACTGCAGATTATATGGGAATGATGGCAACTTGCATCAATGCATTAGCACTTCAAGATTCACTAGAAAATCTAGGTGTGAATACTAGAGTGCAAACTGCCATTGAAATGAAAGAAGTAGCAGAGCCATTCATAAGAAGAAGAGCAATGAGGCACCTGGAAAAAGGTAGAGTTGTTATATTCGCAGCTGGCACAGGTAATCCATATTTTTCAACTGATACAACAGCAGCACTTAGGGCAGCAGAAATAGAAGCTGAAGTAATACTCCTTGCTAAAAAAGTTGATGGAGTTTATGATAAGGATCCGCATATTTATAATGATGCAGTGAAGTTTGATAAGCTAACTTATCTTAATGTGCTTGAAAAAGGGCTTCAAGTTATGGATTCTACTGCTACATCATTATGTATGGACAACAATATACCTATATTAGTTTTTGGACTTGATAAACCTGAAAATATAAAAAGAGCAATTTTAGGAGAAAAAATTGGTACTTTAGTAACTGCTTGTGATAAAGAATCACAATAATATGGAGGGAATTCTATGATTAAAGAAATTATTAGTATTGCTGATGAAAAAATGAATAAAACTATTGCTGTTTTAAAAAATGAATTTGCAGGATTGAAAGCAGGAAGAGCAAATCCTAAAATGTTAGACAGGATTCATGTTGAATGTTATGGAAGTCTTATGCCACTCAGTCAGCTAGCAAACATTTCAGCACCAGAACCTAGAGTGTTACTTATTCAGCCCTGGGATAAATCCTCATTGAAAGATGTAGAAAAAGCTATATTGAAATCTGATTTAGGATTAAATCCATCAAATGATGGTTCTGCTATTAGATTGATTATTCCTGAACTTACGCAGGAAACAAGAAAAACACTTATTAAAACTGTTAAAAAAACAGGAGAAGATGCTAAAATTGCCATAAGATCGATTAGACGAGATGCTAATGATAAGATTAAGGCTTTGAAAAAAAACAATGAAGTTACTGAAGATGAAGTTAAAAAATCAGAAGATACTATACAAAAGGAAACTGACAAATTTATTAAAGAAGTAGATAAAATGATAGACACTAAAGAAAAAGAAATAATGGTAGTTTAGTATATAATTTTAAATAGAACCTGCAGTTATGCAGGTTCTATTTAAAATTATGCTATAACTAATAAAAAGGAGAGAATTTTATTGAAAAATTTATTCGCTTTTTTTAAGAAAAATAAAAATATATCAAATAAATTTGATTTAGATATGACAAGAATACCTAAACATATTGCTATTATAATGGATGGAAATGGGAGATGGGCCAAAGAACATAATCTGCCTAGAGCACTTGGACACAAGGCTGGTGTGGAAACAATAAGAAAAATTGTGAAAGAATGCAATAATTTAGGGGTTAAATATTTAACATTATACGCATTTTCAACAGAAAATTGGAACAGGCCAATGCAAGAAATAGATTCACTAATGAAATTATTAGTAGAGTATTTAAAAAATGAGTTCGAAGAATTAAACGCTAATGATGTTGTTATTAATTCTATTGGTAATATATCAAAATTACCAAGAGTATGTAGAGTGGAACTCGCTAATGCATATGAAAAAACAAAGAATAATAAGGGGTTAATTTTAAATTTAGCTTTAAATTACGGTGGAAGAAACGAAATAGTGGATGCTGTAAAAGAAATTTCACTAGATTTAATCAGCAAAAAAATATCAAAAGATGAAATAACTGAAGACTTATTTTCAAAATATATGTATACCAGGGAAATGCCAGATCCAGATCTTATAATAAGGCCCAGTGGGGAACTGCGATTAAGTAATTTTTTGTTATGGCAAAGTGCATATTCAGAATTTTGGTTCTCGGATATTAATTGGCCAGATTTTAATGAGAAGCAGTTAACACTTGCAATAGGGGATTATCAAAAGAGAGACAGAAGATTTGGAAAGGTTAAATAGGAGAAAAAATTATGAATAATAGATATATAGGAGCACTTATTCTAGCGCCATTAATAATATTTTTATTTTTAGGAGGCGATTACCTAAAATATCTTGTAATGGTACTTTCACTTTTGGGCATGTACGAGTTTTATAAAGTTTCTAGGAAAAAACACTATAAGCCAATGGTACTTATAGGATATATTTTATGTATAGTATATTACTTAAATATGGGAAATGATTTTTCAAGTAGTTTTAATATATACATTTTAATAATAACAATTTTCTTGCTGTTATGTATTCCTGTGATTTATACAAACTATAATTTTGTGGATGTGGCTCTTACTATATTCGGGTTTTTGTATGTGGCTGTATTTTTTAGTTTTATAGTGTTTACAAATACTAAGCCTTATGGAGAATATTTAGTATGGATTATATTTATTTGTTCATGGGTTTGTGATACGTCAGCTTATTACTGCGGAAGGTTTTTAGGCAAAGGTGGTAAACATAAGCTATGCCCTAAAGTTAGCCCTAATAAAACAATTGAGGGTTCAATTGGAGGTCTCCTTGGAAGTATTATAGGATGCACAATTTATGGTTATGTGATATCAAAATATGGTGTTCCTATAGAGTTATATCATTTCGCTATAATTGGTGTTCTTTGTGGTATTTTTGGACAAATTGGAGATTTAATTGCTTCATCTATAAAAAGATTTGTAGGAGCTAAAGATTATAGTAGTCTTATACCGGGACATGGTGGAATTTTGGATCGGTTTGATAGTATTCTATTTGTGGCAGTGGTAGTATTTTATTATATTACATTTGTATTAAGAATATAAATTCTTGTAACACTTAAAAAAAATCATATATTGAGCAGAATGCAAAGAGCAATTCATAGTTATTGTTAACTCAATTAGTGAATTGGCATTGGCGAAAATATATGATTTTATATTTCGTAGTAATATTTGCATTGATTGTGGAATTATACTACGTATGCAATAATATTCTATATAAGGATAAATATTGCTAAGCGCTTTATTTTAGTAGATAAATATGTTATATTAAATGCTATAGATGAATTATCAACATAAAAAAATATGAAAATTTCTTGAACAATAAACACTAGGTATATCCCTTATATAGTGTTAATATTCTATATATGAATGAGGATAATCTGATTTATTTGTTCGATTTTGGAATAGATTAATACTAACTGTAAAAAATTAATAAGGAAAACTAATGAAGTTTAAATTAAAACAATACACGAATGGAGAGATTTGCATGAAGAAGGTTACAATTTTAGGAGTTACGGGGTCCATAGGAACCCAAACTTTAGATGTTATTCGAAATGAAATTCATAATTTTGAAATCGTGGGGATATCTGCTAATACAAATTGGAAAAAGATTATACCCATTATAGAGGAATTTAAACCTAAATATGTTGCCATGATGGAAAAGGAAGCTTCATTAAAACTTGAAAAATATTGCAGGGAAAAAAAATATTCAACTGAAATATTACAGGGACTAGAAGGCTTAAACTATATTAGTACTTTAGTAGAAGTTGATATTGTAGTAACCTCAGTTGTAGGGATGATAGGACTCATTCCTACTATAAAAGCTATTAATGCTGGAAAAGATATTGCTCTAGCTAATAAAGAAACACTAGTTGCAGCGGGTGGACTTGTCATGGAGGCTGCTAAAAAAAATCATGTAAATATTTTGCCGGTTGATTCAGAACATGGTGCGATTTTTCAATGTCTTCAAGGTAATAAGTTAGAAAATGTTAATAAAATAATACTAACTGCATCAGGTGGTCCCTTTAGAGGTAAAAATAAACAACAATTAGTAGATATAAAGCCAGAAGAGGCGCTTAAACATCCTAAATGGAATATGGGTAAAAAAGTATCTATTGATTCTTCAACACTTATGAATAAAGGGCTAGAGGTTATAGAGGCACACTGGTTATTTGGTGTAGATTACGAAGATATACAAGTAGTAGTTCATCCTCAAAGTATAATACATTCTATGGTAGAATACATAGATGGAAGTGTAGTAGCACAACTAAGTTCTACTGACATGCGGTTACCTATTCAATATGCCATTAACTACCCTGAAAGAAATGATGCTGTTATTGATAAGTTAGATTTTTATAATATGGGTAATTTGACTTTTGAAAAGCCGGATATGGATACTTTCAAATGTCTTAAATTGGCTTATATGGCGGGGAAAATGGGTGGTACAATGCCTGCAATAATGAATGCTGCAAATGAAGTAGCTGTTGAATTATTTTTAGATTATAAAATAAAGTATCTCCAAATTGAATATATTATAGAAAAATGCATGAATAAATTTGAACACCATATTAATCCAAACCTAGAAGAAATTTTAGAAATTGACTTAAAGGTAAGAGAATATGTAAGAAATAATTATGATAAAGAATAGGGAGGGGAATTATTATGAGTAGTATTATAGCAAACATACCATATTTTATTATGGCTATATTAGCATTTAGTCTTTTGATTATAATACATGAATTAGGTCATTTTACTATGGCTAAGCTAAATGGAGTAAAAGTACATGAATTTTCACTTGGGATGGGTCCAAAACTTTTTGGAATAAAAGGAAAGGAAACTGAATATTTGATTAAAGCATTTCCAATTGGCGGCTATGTTAAGATGGAAGGTGAAAACGAAGAAAGTAATGACCCAAGAGCTTTCAACAATAAAACTGCGGTACAAAAATTAAGCATAGTATCTGCTGGTGCGATTATGAATTTAATCTTAGCGGTGGTTTTATTTGCTATTGTAGGTGCGGCTGAGGGATATACATTGCCTATAATAGGGGAAGTACAACCTAACAGTGCAGCCATGAAAGCTGGAATACAAAAGGGAGACGAAATTACTAAAGTTAATAAAATTAAAGTAGATAGATGGGATCAAGCGCTTAATGAAATTTTAGTTTCCAAGGGTGAGAGCATGACTATTGAATTAATGAGAGATTCAAAGTTAGAAAAATTTACTGTTACCCCTATTATGAATGAGAAAGAAAATAGATTCATGATAGGAATCGGTTCTTCTAATGAGGAGAAAAAATTAAACGCCGGCGAAGCTGTGGCTTATGGATTTAATCAAACTGTAAGTACTACAAAACAAATGATTGGAGTCTTAGGTAGCCTATTTAAAGGTAAAGTATCTGCGGATGAGGTGGGAGGTCCAATAACCATAATAAGAGTTTCAACAATGTTTGCACAGGCTGGAGTTATAAAGCTTATGTTCTTTACTGCATTTCTAAGTGTACAACTAGGAATATTCAATATAATACCTTTCCCAGCACTAGATGGAGGATGGATTTTTATATTGCTATTTGAAATAATATCAGGTAAGAAATTAAATGATAAAAAAGTTGGAATTGTAAATTATATTGGATTTATGTTTTTAATGGCATTTATGGTGTTTATAGTCATTAAAGATATAGTGAGCCCAATGAAATTCTAGGAGATGAAGACTATGAGAGTAAGAAAAACAAAGAAGATTAAAATTGGAAATATATATATAGGGGGAAATTCTAAGATAGCAGTGCAGTCAATGACAAATACCGACACTAGGGATGTAGATGCTACGGTAAAGCAAATTATTATGTTAGAAGAGGCAGGCTGTGACATTGTACGGTGTGCAGTGCCTGATATGATAGCGGCTGAGGCTATTAAAGATATTGTGAGAAGAATTCACATACCATTAGTTGCAGATATTCATTTTGACTATAAGCTAGCATTAAAATCTATTGAGAATGGGATATCCAAATTAAGGATTAATCCGGGTAATATTGGAAGTATAGATAAAATAAAATTAGTTGCAAAGGCTGCCAGGGAAAAGGGCATTCCTATTAGAATTGGTGTTAATTCAGGATCGCTAGAAAGTGATATTTTAGAAAAGTATGGTCATGTGTGTGCGCAGGCTCTAGTGGAAAGTGCTTTAAGGCATGTTGAAATACTAGAGTCCCTAGATTTTTATGATATAGTTATTTCTATAAAATCTTCTGATGTAGTTATGATGATTGAAAGCTATAAACTAATATCGGATAAAGTTGATTATCCACTGCATCTTGGCGTTACTGAGGCTGGAACTACATGGAGAGGAACAATAAAATCAAGCGTGGGTATTGGAGCACTACTAGCCCTTGGAATTGGAGATACTATAAGAGTATCTCTAACTGGGGATGTGGTAGATGAGGTTAAAGTTGGCATTGAAATTCTAAAATCTTTAGGTTATATTGATGAGGGAGTCAAATTTGTATCATGCCCCACTTGTGGAAGAACTCAAATTGATCTTATCAAAATTGCAAATGAAGTAGAGCAAAGACTCGCAAATTGCAAAAAGAACATAAAGATTGCAATAATGGGATGTGTGGTTAATGGCCCAGGGGAAGCAAGAGAGGCTGATATTGGCATTGCTGGGGGCAAGGGAGTTGGTCTCATATTTAAAAAAGGTGAAATAATTAAAACTGTTAAGGAAGAAGATTTAGTGGAAGAACTTCTTCGCGAGATAGATAAATTATAAGATGTTTTATTAGGAGGAAGAGGAATACTAATGAATGTAAGCCTAGCTGAAATGTTAAAAAATGATTTTGATTCAAATGAACAAACATTAGTAGATGATATTAAGGTATTGAGAGTTCAATACCTTAAAAAAAGCAACAAATTAAGGGTGATAATCAAATCTTTTGAAAGTACAGATGATAATAAAAAGCTACTGATCAAAAATATTATTTCAAAACGTTTATGTAGTTTTGAAGATATACAGTTAATTTGTTACCAAGATGTATCAAATGCCACGTTAGAAGATGTAAAAGGTAAGTTTTGGTTAGATGTTGTCAATGTAATAGGTACCTCACAACCATCAAGTAAAGATAGCTTGTTAAAATCTTCTAGGACAATTGAGAATGGTATACTGAAAATTCAGTGTGGTAATGATTTTATGTGCAAAATTTTAAGAGATAAAAATATAGAACTTCTTTTAAAAAACACCATAAATGATATGTTTGGAGTTAATTCACTTGTCAAATTAGAACATAATAGTGAGCTTTCTAAAGAAGTTGATTTTGTGAAAAAGGAAAAGGAAAATCAAACTATAATAAATGATATTATTAAAAACACAAATACAGAAAATAAAGATAAGCCCAAGAGTAATAGCATTAGCCAAAATAAAGATTTCAGTGGTGGCAATAAATCAAATAAGTATAGTAGACCAGGGTATAAAAAAGAAGAGGCTCCTGATGAAAACACCATAATGGGAAGAAATATAAATGGTGAAAGTATAGAAATAAAGGATATAAATGAAACTTCAGGAATAGTATGTGTTTCTGGTGATATTTTTAAAGTGAATATAATTGAAACAAAAACTGGAAGAATAATTATCACGTTTTTTATTACGGATTACACAAGTTCAATTACAGTAAAATGTTTTCCAAAGCCTAAAGATGTAGAAAAGATAATGGAAGAAATTAAAGTAGGACTTTTCTGCAAGTTGCGTGGAGAAGCAAGTTACGATACATATGCAAGAGAAGTAGTTGTAATGGTTAGAGATATAGTGAAACTAAAGAAAATAGAGAGAATGGATACTGCAGAGGAAAAAAGAGTGGAGTTACATATGCACACCCAAATGAGCGCTATGGATGGTATTAGTCCTACGTCTAAGCTTGTTGCAAGAGCATCTAAATGGGGGCATAGAGCAGTAGCAATAACTGATCATGGTGTTGTTCAGGCTTTCCCGGAAGCTATGGATGCAGCTAAAAAAAATAAGATTAAGGTTATATATGGTGTAGAGGGCTACTTAGTAGATGATGGTCAACCAATTGTTATTAACAATAAAAATGAAAATTTAGATGATTGTTTTGTGGTCTTTGATATAGAAACAACTGGGTTATCCAGTGAAAATGATAGAATTACCGAAATAGGGGCAGTTAAAATTGAAAATGGGAAAATAGTAGATAGATTTAATGAATTTGTAAATCCTGAGATAGACATACCTTATAAGATTATAGAACTTACCGGAATCACAAATGACATGGTTTATGGTTCAGACACAATTAGAGAAATACTTCCTAAATTTTTAGAATTTGCGAAGGATAGCGTGGTGGTAGCTCATAATGCTGCTTTTGATACAGGATTTATTAAGAAAAATGCAGAGAGGTTAGGACTTCTATTTGAAAGTGCTATTATGGATACAATTCCACTAGCAAAGTTTTTACTTAAAGACCTTAAGACATTTAAGCTAAATGTAATAGCTAAGCATTTAGGAATTTCACTAGAAAACCACCACAGAGCTGTAGATGATGCTAAAGCTACTGCTGAAATACTACTACATTGTTTTGGGTTACTTAAAGAAAAAAACATTTTAGACTTAAATACTTTAAACAGTGAATTTCTAGGCGATTTCGATATAAAAAAGGCAAATACTTATCATGTGATTATTTTGGTGAAAAATCTAATTGGTCTTAAAAACCTTTATAAACTTATATCGTTTTCAAATTTAGATTATTTTCATAGAAGACCTAGACTTCCTAAAACAGTAATTGAGAGTTATAGAGAAGGTCTTATTATTGGTTCTGCCTGTGAGGCTGGACAAGTATATAGGGACGTGCTTGGAGGAAAATCCGAAGAGGACATTAGGACTATTGTGGGGTTTTATGATTACCTAGAAATACAACCATTACTAAATAATAAATTTTTGATTAAAAATGGCATGGTAAAAGATGAAAATGAATTAATGAATATTAATAGAAAAATATGTGATTTAGGAGAGAAAAACAATTTGCCGGTAGTTGCTACAGGAGATGTGCATTTTTTAGAACCAGCCGATGAAGTGTTTAGAAAAATATTAATGGCTGGTAAAGGTTTTTCAGATGCAGATGACCAACCACCACTATATTTTAAAACAACTAATGAGATGTTAAAGGAGTTTGCCTATTTAGGAGAGAAAAAATGCAGGGAAGTTGTAATTACCAGTCCAAACAAAATAGCTGACCTGATAGAAGTTATAAAGCCAATACCAGATGGAACTTTTACACCTAAAATAACAGGGGCGGAAGAAGACATCCGGAAGATGACATCAGATAAAGTTCATTCAATATATGGAGATTCCTTACCAGAGATAGTTGAAAAAAGATTAGAAAAGGAATTAAACTCTATTATAGGTAATGGATATGCTGTACTTTACTTAATAGCTGAAAAATTAGTGGCAAAATCACTTGCAGACGGTTATTTAGTAGGATCGAGAGGCTCAGTTGGATCTTCTTTTGCAGCTAATATGTCTAATATAACTGAAGTGAATGGCCTACCACCTCATTATGTGTGTCCTAATTGCAAAAAGAGCGAATTCATATTAGATGGATCCATTGGTTCCGGTGCTGATTTACCTGATAAAGTGTGTCCTGAATGTGGTACACTATACAAAAAAGATGGTCATGATATTCCATTTGAAACTTTTCTAGGTTTTGAAGGAGACAAAGAGCCAGATATAGATTTGAATTTCTCAGGAGAAAATCAAGGGGACATTCATAGGTATACAGAGGTACTATTTGGTAAAGGCCACACTTTCAAGGCGGGGACAATTGGAACCATTGCTGACAAGACTGCTTATGGTTATGTAAAAAAATATCTAGGCGAAAAAGACATTATGGTGCCACAAGCCGAAATAGAACGATTAGTCATGGGGTGTACTGGTGTTAAGAGAACCTCAGGGCAACATCCAGGGGGCATAATGGTTGTCCCAAGCGACAATGAGATATATAATTTTTGTCCAGTACAACACCCAGCTGATGACCCAAATTCAGATATTATCACAACCCATTTTGATTACCATTCTATAAGTGGAAGGCTACTCAAACTTGATATTCTTGGACATGATGACCCTACAATGCTTAAAATGCTTCAAGATTTAACTGGCCTTGACCCTATAACTATTCCACTGTCGGATCCGAGTGTTATAAGCTTATTTACGTCTCCTGAAGCGCTTGGGCTTACCACTAAGGAATTGGGCTGTGAAGTAGGAAGTTACGGAGTTCCAGAATTTGGTACAAAATTTGTAAGACAGATGCTTTTAGATACGCAGCCTAAATCTTTTTCTGACCTTGTTAGAATTTCAGGATTATCTCATGGTACGGATGTATGGATTAATAATGCACAATATTATATTAAAGAAGGATTTACAACGCTTAAAGATTGTATTTCTACAAGAGATGATATAATGGTTTATCTAATGCACAAAGAGCTTCCACCTAAGACAGCTTTTACTATCATGGAGAAAGTAAGAAAAGGTAAGGGACTTACTGAAGAAGATGAGAATGTAATGAGAGAACATGACGTGCCAGATTGGTACATAGGCTCATGTAAAAAAATAAAATACATGTTTCCTAAAGGACATGCAGTAGCATATGTAATGATGGCAGTAAGAATAGCATATTATAAGGTTTACTACCCGAAGGAATACTATGCTACTTTCTTTACTATAAGAGCAGATGACTTTGATGCAAATTTGATTGTAAAAGGTGAGAGTGCTATAAAACTCAAAATGGATGAACTTTCAGCTCTGGGTAAGGATATAGGGATGAAAGAAAAAGGACTTCTTACAGCGCTTGAGTTATCTTATGAAATGTTTAAAAGAGGGATAAAATTATTAAATGTAGATCTTTATAAGTCTGAGGCAATTAAATTTACAATTGAAGAGGACTCATTAAGACCTCCATTAAGTGGTCTGGAAGGGGTAGGTGAAAATGCCGCTAAAAGCATAGTTTTGGAAAGAGTTAACGGTGAGTTTATATCAAAAGAAGAACTCCGAATTCGTTGTAAAATTTCCAAAACAGTTATTGAATCATTAGATAATCATGGGTGCTTAAAAGATCTTCCAGATACAAATCAGCTATCGTTTTTTTAGCGAAATGTAATTAGCCCTTGAAATAGCAAATTTTATATGATAGAATAATATATATTGGTTATTGCTGATAATTTTATTGTAAAAGAGAATTTTATTGTAAGAGAGTAGGCCCGCCTACTCTCTATTTATTGAAACGCAACTCATGGTTGCGTTTTAATTATAATATTATGATTAATTATGTTAATAAATGTAGAAAATTTTAATAAAAGGAGGGTGTTAAAATGAAAAATGATACCTTGATACAAAAAATCAGAAAAATAACTCAGCCAATAGTAGAACAAAACAATTGTGAATTATATCATATAGAGTATGTAAAAGAATCAGGAGAAAATTTTCTGAGAATTTATATAGATAGTGCTAATGGAATATCTTTAGAAAATTGTGAAAAAATCAGCAGAGCCACAAGTGAAATATTAGATGTAGAAGACCCAATAACTGATAGTTACTGTTTAGAAGTTTCCTCTCCAGGAATTGAGAGAACACTATATAATGATAATCATCTAGAAAAATACATAGGCCAGAATGTATTAGTTAATTTAAATAGTCTATATGAGGGCAAGAAAAAGCTTGAGGGCGATTTGTTAGGATTTTCTGATATACAAATAGAAATTCAATATGATGGGAATAATATATCTATTCCTAGAGAAAAGATTTCCAGTGTGAATTTGAAGCCAGTGCTGTAAGGAGGATATTAAAATGAATCAGGAATTTATTGAAGCATTGAGAGAAATTGTAGACCAAAAGGGAATCAGTGAAGATTTACTTTTTCAAACTATTGAAGATGCATTAGTTGCAGCATATAAGAAAAATTATGCTACTTTATCTAGCAATAGCCAAAATGTAAAAGTGTCAATGAACAGAGAAACAGGTGAAATACATGTTTATGGTCAAAAAATAGTTGTAGAAGAAGTGGTTGAAGAAGTTAATGAAATATCACTAGAAGAGGCTAAAGAATATAGCCCTAGATATCAAATTGGTGATACTGTTGATATTGAAGTTACTCCAAGAAAATTCGGAAGAATAGCTGCACAATCTGCAAAACAAGTGGTTATTCAGAGAATTAAAGAAGCCGAAAGAAATATAATTTACAATGAATTTATTACCAAAGAATTTGATATTATCACAGGAAGTGTTATAAGAAAAGATAGAGGGAATGTATTTATAGATTTGGGTAAAATTGAAGCTGTGCTTGGAGCTAATGAGCAAATGCCCGGCGAGGAATATAATTTTAATGAAAAACTAAAACTATATATTGTTGAGGTTAAAAATACTACTAAAGGTGCTCAAATTGGAGTATCAAGAACTCATCCAGGTCTTGTAAAACGGTTATTTGAACTGGAGGTGCCAGAAGTTTTTGGTGGTGTAGTTGAAATAAAAAGTATCTCAAGAGAAGCGGGTTCAAGAACTAAAATTGCAGTATATTCAAATGATGAAAATGTTGATGCTATGGGAGCTTGTGTTGGACCAAAAGGTATTAGAGTTCAAAATATAGTTAATGAATTAAGAAATGAAAAAATTGATATTATTAAGTGGAGCAAAAAATCTGAAGAGTATATTTCAAACGCCTTAAGTCCTGCAAAGGTATTGAATGTAGTAATTGAAGAAGCTTCTAAATCTGCAAAGGTTATAGTGGAAGACAATCAATTATCACTAGCTATTGGAAAAGAAGGTCAAAATGTTAGATTAGCAGCAAGACTCACAGGTTGGAAGATTGACATAAAAAGTAGAACTCAAGCCCAATATAAGATGGAAGCAAGCGAAATTATTGAAAATAAAGTAATCCCAACCATTACTGAAGAGTAGGTGATAGCTTAATGAAAGTTAAAAAAATACCTCAGCGCATGTGTACAGGTTGCATGGAAATGAAATGTAAAAAAGAGTTATTACGGATAGTTCGTAGTAAAGAGGGAGAAATTTCTATAGATTTAGTAGGGAAAAAGCCAGGTAGAGGTGCATATATTTGCAAAAATATAGAATGCTTTGAAAAATCTTTTAAGACAAAAAGATTAGAGCGAAATTTAGGCGGAAAAATAAGTGAAGAAATTTATGGTAGGCTTAGGGAGCAAATAAATCCTGAAGGTGAGATAAATCATGAATAATAAATTTTTTCAATTTTTGGGTTTAACTAAGAAGGCAGGTAAACTTATTGAAGGTTACAACCAATGTGAAGACGCGCTATCACATGGAAGAGGAACCCTTATAATTTTGTCTGAGGAAAGCTCCACAAACACTAAAGATAAATTTAAAAGATTCAGTGTTAAAAATAATATACCCCTTATAGAAGGAGTATCTAATGAAGTCCTAGGTAAGTGTTTAGGCAGAGCAGAAATTAATGTTTTGTGTGTAAGTGATAAAAGAATGAGTACTAAGCTATTTAGCTTATGGAATGAATACAATGAAGAAAACGAAGACAATGAATAAATTAAATTTCGGGGGTGAATGATTTGGCAAAAGTCAGAATATATGAATTAGCAAAAGAGTTAGAAGTGTCAAGTAAAGAATTAATTAATGTACTATTTGAAGAGTTTAGTATAAAAGCCAAGAATCATATGAGTGTGATTGAGGAAGAAGATGCTGAGTTAATAAAGGAACTTTATAGTGACGAAAATTCAGGACTTAAAGATGAAAAAAATGAAACAGTAGAGCACTATGAAAATATAGCTAATGAAGATGCTAACAAAGTGATTATTAGAAAAAGAGGTAGAAAAGGTAGAGACGAACTGGGCAATGGTAACAACAGTGTTGAAGCAATAGATGATGAGGTTGTAGTAATTGAAAGTTCTATTACCGTTAAAGATTTAGCTGACACATTAAAGAGACCTTATGTTGAAGTAATAAAACAACTTATTTTCATAGGTGTTATGGCTGGAATGAACCAAGAAATTGATTTTGCTACAGCTGAAAAAGTAATAGAAAAATATGGCGCACTTGCAGTACTAAAAGAAGAAGAAGAAGGCAAAATTGCTGATGATGAAGAAGTGGAAGATATTGAAGCTGATTTAGCAACAGCTAAAAAACCAGCTGTTGTAACAGTTATGGGTCACGTTGATCATGGTAAGACATCATTACTTGATTGTATTAGAAAATCTAAGGTAACTGAAACAGAAGCGGGCGGAATCACGCAACATATAGGTGCCTATACGGTTAATATCAATGGGGAAAAAATTACATTTTTAGATACACCTGGTCATGAAGCTTTCACAGCAATGAGGGCTAGAGGTGCACAAATAACAGACATAGTTATACTTGTTGTAGCTGCAGATGATGGTATTATGCCTCAAACTACAGAAGCTATAAATCACTGTAAAGCTGCTAAGGTACCAATGATAGTAGCTATAAATAAGATGGATAGACCAGGAGCTAATGTTGATAAAGTTAAGCAAGAATTAACAGAATATGGCCTTGTAGCAGAAGATTGGGGTGGAGACACAATTTGTGTTCCGGTATCAGCTCATACTAAAGAGGGTATAGATACACTACTTGAAATGGTTCTTATTACAGCAGAAATGCTAGAGCTAAAAGCAAATCCTAACAGAAGTGCAAAAGGAACTCTAATAGAAGCAAAACTTGATAAAGGTAGAGGACCCCTTGCTACACTACTAGTACAAAATGGAACATTAAATACTGGAGATTCTATAATAGTTGGTTCAACTTACGGAAGAATAAGAGCAATGTTTGATGACAAGGGTAACAAAATAAAAACTGCAGGACCTTCTATACCAGTAGAAATACTTGGATTATCTGAAGTACCAGAAGCTGGAGATAGATTTAATGTAGTTAAAGATGAGAAAACTGCAAGAAATATGGCTGAATCTAGAAAAGCAAAATCAAGAGAAGAGCATTTTCAATCTAGTAATAGAGTTTCTATGGAAAATCTATATAGTCAAATACAAGAAGGATCTGTTAAGGAACTTGGTGTTATTGTAAAAGCTGACGTTCAAGGATCTGTAGAGGCTGTAAGACAATCCCTCGAAAAACTATCTACTGATAATGTTAAAGTAAGGGTTATACATTCTGGAGTTGGAGCTATTACAGAAACAGATGTTATACTTGCTGCTGCTTCAAATGCAATAATTATAGGGTTTAATGTAAGACCAGATAATAATGCTGCAATAGTTGGCGAAAAAGAAAAGGTAGAAATTAAAACTTATAGAGTAATTTATGATGCTCTTGATGATATAAAAGCTGCAATGGTTGGAATGCTCGATCCTGTATTTAAAGAAGTTGTTTTAGGTAGAGTTGAAATAAGACAAATATATAAAGTTTCAAATGTAGGAACAATAGCTGGATCTTATGTATTAAATGGTAAAATCACAAGAAGTAGTAGTGTACGTGTTCTTAGAAATGGAATAGTAATAACTGAATCAACTTTAGCTTCATTAAAGAGATTTAAAGATGATGCAAAAGAGGTTGCTGCAGGATATGAGTGCGGATTAAGTGTAGAAAAGTTCAATGACATTAAAGAAGGCGACATTATCGAAGCATTCATAATGGAAGAAGTAAAACCAAAATTAGTTTAATATAAGGAGTAGTGGGTTGTATGGTTAATTATAGAAATGGTAGAATAAATGAAGAAATCAAAAAAGAAGTAAGCAATACAATTCAAAACAAAATAAAGGATCCAAGAAAAAGTGCTATGGTAAGTGTAACAAAAGTAGATACAACAAAAGACCTAACATATACAAAGGTTTATGTTAGTATATTTGGTAGCGAAAGTTCTAAAAAAGAAACAATTGAGGCACTTAAAAGTTCTACTGGACTTATGAGAAAAGAAATAGGGGCTCATGTTAAGCTAAGACATGTTCCTCAAGTTATCATAGAGATAGATGAAACTATAGAACGTGCAATACATTTAGAAGGTATTTTTCATCAAATAAAGGCAAAAGAAAAACTTGATGAAACAAATAATGTAGAAGATAATATAAGTGATGAAGATGGCAATGAAAATTAATGAAATTGTTGATAGAATAAAGCTATTTAAAAAAATTGCTATAACTTTTCACAGTTCTCCAGATGGTGATTCATTAGGCAGTGCACTCGCTTTACTTATTGGCCTTCGAAAGTTAAAAAAGGAAGTATATATAATTTCAAAAGATGTTATCCCACAAACTTTTCTATTTTTGCCATGCTCAAGTGAAATTAATGGCGAAGCAATTGAACCGTTAGTGGATACAGAGTGTGTAATAGTGTTAGATTGCGGTGATTTCAAGAGAATTAATGCGAATTTATGTATGAAAAATAGGAAGTTTGAACTAATTAATATGGATCACCATTTATCTAATGATTTATACGGAGATTTTAATTTTGTTGATACAAGCGCTTCTGCAGTTGGTGAAATTGTGTATGAAGTGCTTGGACTTCTTCATGTAGAAATAGATAGTGAAATAAGTACATGCTTGTATACTTCACTGCTTACAGATACGGGTTCCTTTAGACATTCGAGTACCACAGCAGTAACTCATAATATAGCGGGTCAACTTATTAATACAGGCATAGAGTTTAGCAACATACATAGAATGATTTTTGAAAATAAGAAATTTGAAAAAATAAAATTCTATGGAGAAGTTATTAATAATATGACCTCAGAGCTTAATGCTAAGGTGTGTATTATGTACATATCTAAAAAAATACTTGAAAAATATGAGACCGTATCCTCAGATACATCAGATGTTATTACTTTTGGTGATTCGGTAGATACCGTTGAAGTTACTATTCTTATAAAAGAAGCTGAAAATGGGGTTAAAGTGAGTTTAAGATCTAAATCACTAGTGGATGTTAGTAAGATTGCAGAAGTATTTAACGGTGGAGGACATATTAGAGCTTCAGGTTTTTTCACAGTAGGAAATTTTCACGATACTAAAGTGAAATTGCTAGAAATTATAGAAAAAGAGTTGATAAAATGAATGGTATATTAAATGTATTTAAACCTACAGGAATGACCTCTTTTGATGTAGTGCGGATTATAAAAAAGATAAGCCATATAAAAAAAGTAGGCCACGCTGGCACTCTAGACCCTGAGGCTAGCGGGGTTTTACCTGTTTGTATCGGAAAAGCAACAAAAGCTATTGACTATATAATGGGAGACTTTAAAATTTATGAAACTGAACTAAAGCTAGGGGTTATTACAGATACCTATGATAGAGAAGGCAAGATTTTAAGTGAAAGTGAAGTTAATTTGAGTGAAAATGAAATTATACAATGTATTAATTCATTTATAGGAGAAATAAAACAAGTTCCTCCTATGTACTCAGCACTCAAGGTTAATGGAAAAAAACTTTATGAATTGGCAAGGGCTGGAATAGAAATAGAAAGAGAAGCAAGAGCTATAGTAATTTATGACATAGAAATTAGATCCATTGAAATACCTTACGTAAAGTTTATGGTTAAATGCTCTAAGGGTACATATATTAGAAGTCTATGTTATGATATTGGAGAATTATTAAAATGTGGTGGTATGATGTGGAACTTGCAAAGAACTGCTACAGGGCAATTTCATATTGAAGATGCTATAAATATTCAAGACTTAAATGAAGAAAATATAAATGGGTATATTATGCCTATAGAAAGCATTTTTAAAAACAATACTAAAATTACCATAGAGGATAGGTTTGTTAAGTTCTTATTAAATGGTGTTGTAGTAAAAGATAAAGCTTTAGCTAACAAGTTTGATACAGAAAAAATATATAGTATCTATAATAATAACAATGATTTTATTGGAATTGCAGATAAGAGTAATGAGGGTGTTAGGTTAATAAAATCATTTATATAGGAGTATATTAAAGATGGTAATTATAAAAGATAATTTTAAAACTAAACTTAAATATCCAACATACATAGCTCTCGGAAGTTTTGATGGGCTTCATTTAGGACATATGCATCTTATAAATAGAACAGTAGAATTATCAAAAGAGAACAATGCTAAAAGTATGATTTGTACTTTTAAAAATCATCCATTATCTGTTATCAATAAAGAAATTTGTCCAAAGTTAATAATGGATAATGACACCAAAATGAATTTATTGCAAAACACTGGTATTGATATTGTTAATTTAGTTAATTTTGATAAAGAGTTCATGAAAATAACCCCAGAAGGATTTATAAAAAACATGGTTAATTTCTATAATGCAAAGGGAATTATTGTTGGTTTTAATTATAGATTTGGATATAAAAATTTAGGCGACGTAGAGATGCTTCAAAAGTACAGCAGCATACTAGGATATAAGCTATATGTTTGTGAAGCCATTAGTGTGAACAATGAAGTTGTAAGTAGTTCTAGCATTCGTCATCTCATAGCTGAGGGTGATGTCATTAAAGCAAATGAACTTTTAGGAAGGCCACACACTATTGCTGGTGAAGTAATTAAGGGAAAACAGCTTGGTAGAACTATTGGATTTCCTACTGTAAATTTAAATTACAGTAAACATTATATTCTTCCTAAGGGAGGGGTATACTATACCTTAGCGCAGTATGATAATATTATTTATAAAGCTATAACAAATATAGGGTATAATCCTACTGTAGAAGGTGGCAGACTATCAGTAGAAACATACATTTTGAACTTTGATAAACAAATTTATGGCGAAAAAGTTAAAATTTATTTTATAAACAGAATACGAGATGAAATTAAATTTGATACCATTGAGGAACTAAGGAAACAGCTTATAAACGATAAAGAATATGCTTTTCAGCAAAAAAGGTAGAAAAATAAGCATTAAGATGTAAAAATTAATTTACAAGTTAATGTTAGTTTGTTATAATTGATTTGAACCTTATCCTAAGTTCACCGAATCGCCAACGGTGTACTTGGAATATGGGGATTATTTTCGGAGGTGTTGTAAAATGCAAAAGGCTACAAAACAAGAAATAATGATTAAACATGCGAGACATGAGGGAGATACAGGTTCCCCTGAAGTACAAATCGCATTACTTACTGAAAGAATTTTAGAGTTAACAGAACACTTGAAAATTCATAAAAAAGATCACCATTCAAGAAGAGGTCTATTAATGATGGTTGGACAAAGAAAAGGTATGCTAGGTTACTTAAAGAATCAAGATATTGAAAGATATCGTGCAATTCTTGCTGAACTTGGACTAAGAAAGTAATTAAGAGCGGCTTAGCCGCTCTATTATTTTAAGTATTAGTAATAAAATATATAAAATTAGATATTAAAAACATTAATATTAGCTAATAATATTAGTGAAAATCGAAGGGAGGCAAATATATGATTCATGTTATAGAAACTACTGTTGCAGGTAGGACTCTTAAAGTTGAATATGGTAAGGTTGGAATGCTTTCAAACTGTGCAATATTCATGAGCTATGGCGAAACAGTAGTTATGGTTAATGTAAATGCATCAGAAAAACCAAAGGAAGGTATTGATTTCTTTCCACTAAGTGTAGAATATGAAGAAAAACTTTATGCCGTTGGTAAAATTCCTGGTGGTTTCATAAAGAGAGAAGCAAGACCATCAGAAAGAGCAATTTTAACAGCAAGAGGGATTGATAGACCACTCAGACCACTATTTCCTAAAGGCTATAAAAATGATGTGCAAATTGTTTGTACTGTATTATCAGTTGAACAAGACAATTCACCTGAGATACTTGCTATGAATGCAGCATCAATGGCATTATGCATATCAAGTATACCTTTTACTGATGCTGTTGCAACGGTTTCAGTAGGCCTAATTGACGATAAGTTCATATTGAGTCCTACTGTAGAAGAGAGAAATGCTAGTTCTATGAATCTTACAGTTTGCGCAACAAAAGACAATGTAACAATGATAGAAGCTAGTGGAAATGAAATACCAGAAGATGTTATGATAAATGCAATTGATTTTGCTTTTGAAGCATGTAAAAAAATTGTAGCTTTCCAAGAAGAAGCTGTGGCTAAGTTTGGAAAAGAAAAAATCATTCCTCAAATAAGTAAAATAGATGAAACTCTTCAAAGTGAAGTTAGAGATTTCTCATTTGATATGTTTAAGACCGCAATGTATATAATGGATAAAGATGAGAGAAACACAATGATAGATGAAATAAAACAAAAAATAAGCCTTGAATTTAATGAAAAGTACCCAGATAAAAAATCAGATATTGGTGAAGTTGCATATAGTATTCAAAAAGAAATAGTTAGAAATATGATGCTAAATGAAAATAGAAGACCAGATGGAAGAGCTTTTGATCAAGTTAGACCAATAAGTTGCGAAGTAGGAATACTTCCAAGAACTCATGGAACTGGTTTATTTACAAGAGGGCTTACTCAAGTGCTAGGAGTTGCAACACTTGGAGCATTAAAAGAAGCTCAGATGTTAGACGGAATAGGTGACGAAGATACTAAAAGATACATGCATCATTATAATTTTCCAGCTTATAGCGTAGGAGAAGTTAAGCCAATGCGTGGACCTGGAAGGCGTGAAATTGGTCACGGAGCACTTGCAGAAAAAGCAGTAGAACCACTTTTACCATCTATAGATGAATTTCCATATGCTATTCGTGTGGTATCAGAAGTATTGAGTTCTAATGGTTCAACATCTCAAGCTAGTGTAAGTGCAAGTATTTTAGCACTACTTGACGCAGGGGTTCCAATTAAGAGACCGGCAGCGGGAATAGCAATGGGATTAATTACAAACGCTGACTTATCTAAAGAAAAAGTATTAACAGATATTCAAGGTATAGAAGATTTCTTTGGTGATATGGACTTTAAAGTAGCTGGAACCGAGAAAGGTATTACAGCTATACAAGTTGATACAAAGCTTCATGGTTTATCTAAATATTGCATTAAAACTGCAATTATAGATGCAAAACAGGCTAGGCTTCATATATTAGGAAAAATGAATGAATGTATAGACGCACCAAGAAGTGAATTGTCAAAATATGCTCCTAGAATGTATATATTAAATATAGAACCGGACAAGATTAGAGATGTAATAGGAAAAGGCGGAGTAACTATAAAGAAAATTATAGCAGAAACCGGTGTAAAAATAGATACTAATGACGATGGAAAAATTGTAATTATGTCTAACGATGGAGAAAGTGCAAATAGAGCAGTTAAAATTATTGAAGATCTAACTAAATCTGTTAAAGTAGGAGAAATATATTTAGGAAAAGTAACAAAAATTGCTGCCTTTGGATGTTTTGTTGAAATACTTCCTAATAAAGAAGGATTAGTGCATATTTCTAAACTTGATTTTGCTAGAGTAAATAAAGTAGAAGATATTGTTTCCGTTGGTGATGAAATATTAGTAAAAGTAATGGAAATAGATAATCAAGGAAGAGTAAATCTTTCGAGAAGAGACGCTATCAAAGATAGTGAAAATGAAAAAAAAGATGCTGAATAATAGAAGGGCTTAGATGCCTTTTTATTTTTTTAAATAATATTACACTAATATGCACATAGTAAATATAAATTCTCATTAAGGAGAGGCGCATATGTACAATTTGTTTAAATTAAATAATGGATTAAGAGTTGTAGTTGAATCTATTGAATATGTAAATTCTGTAAGTGTAGGTTTGTGGATAGAAAATGGTTCAAGAAATGAAAGTATAAGCAATAGTGGAATATCACATTTTATTGAACATATGCTTTTTAAAGGAACGGTCCGTAGGACTGCAAAACAAATTGCTGAAGCAATTGAAGATGTGGGTGGTCAAATAAATGCCTTTACAGGAAAGGAAGCCACATGTTATTACATAAAAGCGTTGGATACACACTTAGAATTATCTTTAGATATTCTTTCAGATATGCTTTTCAATAGCAATTTTTCAGAAGACGAAATTGAAAAAGAAAAGGGAGTAATTTTCGAAGAAATAAATATGAGTGAAGATTCACCAGAGGATGTTTTAATAGATTTACACACAAAAGCAATTTGGAATAAGGATTCTATTTCCTTACCTATTTTAGGAACCATGGATACTGTAAAATCTTTTAATAGAAAAATGATGTTAGATTACATAGACTCATATTATATACCGGAAAACTCAGTTATATCAATTTCTGGTAAATTTGACATGAAAAATATAGAACAGCTTCTAGAAATGTATTTTGGTAATTGGCATACTAAAAACAAAAATATAACTAAATATAGTAGTCCTGAGCTATTAAATCTTCATTATTTTAGAAAAAAAGATATTGAACAACTTCACATAAGCCTAGGAATTCCTGGAGTGGAGATTGGAAATGAGGACACATATACTTTAATATTACTAAGCAATATATTAGGTGGAGGAGCCTCCTCTAGGTTATTTCAAAAAATTCGTGAAGAGTTAGGCTTGTGTTACTCAATCTATTCTTATATATCAGCTTTTAAAAACACAGGGATTGTAAGCATTTATGCTGGGCTTAATCCACTATATGCGGAAGTTGCTATTGATGCAATAAAAGAAGAGGTTAGTAAATTTGCAAAATCAGGAATTGATAATGAAAGATTACTAAAGGCTAAAGAACAGTTAAAGGGTAGTTATATTTTAGGGCTTGAAAGCACAAGCAGTAGAATGTTTAGCAATGGGAAGTCTGTCATGTTTTTGAATAGAATTAATACTCCTGAAGACGTACTTAGAAAAATAAATGAAATTGATATGACAAGGGTAAACTCTGTAATGGAAAAGACTTTTAAAAAGGGTATAATAAATTCTGCATTTGTAGGGAAAGAAAGAGCAATGCTTAAAAAGCTTTTTAAAGGTAATATTATTTCTATGGATAAGTAAATTTATTTATAATAATAAAGAAATTATGCATAATTCCTTAATATATTCCATAGTATTTTAGGGATATGGAGATAAATAGCAATGTCTGGTATTTATTTTTATATCCCTTGTGAGAATTGTTAAGGAGGGTGTTTATATGGAAGATAACATAAAGCTGTATAGCGAAATGGAAAGATATGAAATTATCAATATTAATGATGGTGATAAATATAGTAATTTAGGCAGCAATGATGTAGTTATTGATGAAAATGGTCTTCTGAAATTTTTAATTATTAATGGGGGCAGTTCTAAATTTAGTTTTTTTCGCAATAACGATATCATCGAAGTTCCTTGGGAATATGTTAAAAAAATAGGCTCGAGAACTATAATAATTGATGTTGATAATGAATTTTTAAAAAAATCTCATATTTAACGACATTTCAGCTTCGAAGAAGATGATTAATTTTGGAGGATATAAATGAAGATATTAGTTCAAAAGTTTGGCGGCACGTCAGTTTCAACAGAGGAAAAAAGAAAACTTGTAGTGTGCAAAGTAATAAACGCAAAGGCAGAAGGTTATTTTCCCGTGGTAGTAGTATCTGCCATGGGAAGAAAAGGAGAGCCTTATGCTACAGACACTTTGCTATCCCTTATCGATGATGATTTCAAAGTAGTAAATCCATTAGCAATAGATTTATTAATGAGTTGTGGGGAAACTATAAGCACGGTAATAATGTGTAATGAATTAAATAAATCTGGTATTGATGCCGTGCCTTTAACTGGAGGACAAGCAGGTATAATTACAGATTGTAATTATAATAATGCGGCAATACTTAATGTAGACACAAAACAAATACTTAGCATTCTGCAAAAGGGAAAAATTCCTGTAGTAGCAGGATTTCAAGGCAGAGATGAAAATAACTATATTACCACTATAGGGAGAGGTGGAAGTGACGTTACTGCTGCCATATTAGGCGCAGCACTTAATGCTGTAGAGACTCAAATATACACTGATGTAGATGGCATTATGACGGCAGATCCACGAATAGTTTCCGAAGCAACTTTAATAAAGAAAATAAGCTATGATGAAATTTTTCAATTTGCAGATCAAGGAGCTAAGGTGATACACCCAAGAGCAGTGGAAATATCTCGAAAATATAATATACCATTAGTAATAAAGAATACTATGAACAATTGTGATGGAACGGTAATTAGTAATTTGGGAATTGAAGGTTATGAAAATATAATTACAGGCATTACACATATGAATAATAGAGTTCAAATAAAAATATGCAAAAATTCTGATTCTAGTTACGATGATCTCTTTGATATCTTAGCTGTAAATCTAATAAGCATAGATCTTATAAACGTTTTCCCGAAAGAAAAAATATTTACTATTGATGAAAAAGACTTTATTAAATTTCAGAATACAATAAAAGAGATTAATATGTCCTATTCTTTTGTGAAGGATTGTAGTAAAATTTCAATTATAGGTTCAAAAATGAGAGGCATACCGGGTGTTATGGCTAGAATTCTTAAGGCGTTAACTAGAGAAAAAATTGAAGTGCTACAAACAGCAGATTCTCATATGACTATATGGTGTCTTGTAGAAACTGGATCTGTTGAAAAAGCAATTAATGCACTGCACAGGGAATTTAAATTAGGATAATAAATGTATATAGTTTCTCTTAATGCACAAAATAAACATGGATTAGGAGGAATGTAAATGCCAAAAGTTGAAAAAAATAAAGAAGCTAAGAAAAATAATGAAGATAAGAAAAAAGAAATTATTGTGGAAGATTCAAATCAACAGGTTGAAAATATTAAAGAACTGGGAGTAACTAATGTTCCAACTCAAAGCGATAAAATTCAAATTTTAACTATTATTGGTCAAATAGAAGGACATATGATGTTATCTCCACAAACCAAAACTACTAAGTATGAACATGTTATTCCAGAGCTAATTGCTATGGAAAGAGATGAAAAAGTAAAAGGTATTCTTATAGTTCTAAATACCGTAGGAGGAGATGTGGAAGCAGGCCTTGCTATAGCAGAAATGATTAGAAGTGTTAGCAAACCAACTGTATCACTAGTAGTTGGAGGAGGTCATTCAATAGGTATCCCACTGGCAACGGCTGCTGTGTACTCATTCATCTCGCCATCTGCAACTATGATAATTCATCCTATAAGAATGAATGGTTTGATAATAGGTGTATCTCAAACTTTTGAATATTTTAATAAAATGCAAGAACGAATAACTGAGTTTATTATTAGAACTTCAAAAATCGATAAGGAAACCGTAAATAGATTAATGCATCAAACTGATGAACTTTTAAATGATATGGGTACTATACTTATCGGAAAACAAGCAGTTGATAATGGATTAATAGATGAAGTTGGTGGCATTAGTGAAGCATTATCAAAATTAAACGAAATGATAGATAAAGCTTAAAAATAGATATAAATAGGTCCTAAAGGCCTATTTATATCTATTTTATTGGTTTTTTTATCGTAACTGCTAGAATCAATTGTATTTTTTATTGATATAGTTTAAAATTCATTTATAAAGATATATAAAGTTAAAGGAGATTTCTAAAATTTGTAGAAATATTAAGAATGGAGGTGATACTTTGGCTAGAAAAAAAACTAAATCTAAAGTTGCGAGTAGTGTAGATTCTGATAGTGAAATTTTTGGAATTATTTTAATAACAATAGGCATATTAATTTTATTTAGTATATTCTCTACTATGTTTTCAAGTTATGATTCTTTATCAGGGATGATAGGTAATTTTATTAACAAATTACTTTTTGCAATACTCGGGGTTGGTGCATACCTTTCGCCGTTTCTGATAATATTTATTGGTATATGTTACATTGTTAAGAAAGGTAAGATAAACTTCAGCAAGAAGTTTTATGGAATAATACTTTTTATAATAAATACATTACTATTTATACAAATGTTATCTTTAAATATGTATTATGCTAAAGGAGAGTTTTTGAAGGGAATAAATAAAATGTACAATTCTGAAAGTCAACTGCATGGTGGGATTATTAGTTATTCAATTGATGTACCACTGCATACATTATTTGGTGCTGTGGGAAGTTTTATAATTTTTATTGGTATTTATGTTATATGTTTAATTTTAATTTTGAAAATATCCTTACATGACATTTGTTCTAATCTAAAGAATAAATTTATGATTAAAAAGAGTAAGAAGGATAATGATAGTAAAGAGTTATATATAGAGAATAATGATAATCAAGAAGAATTAATAGTTCCGAGTGAAGATAAAAAAGATTTTATTAAAGGAATTAACAATAAAATTAAAATATTTGATTTTCTAAGGTCAAATGAAGTTGCGTCAGAAGTGGAGATAGTAGATAAAGTAGAAACCGTTAATAATACTAAGCCTAGCAATGCACGTATCTCTAAAGAAAATCAGGTAGATAATTCTATTAAACAAGAATTAGAAAAAGAAATTCAACTAAACAGCGCACATACAAAGTCAAACTATAAATATGATTTTCCAACTGTAGATTTATTAAATGAAAATACTACTTCCAAAATGAATAAGAACGATAAAAAAGAATTGCTTAGTAGTGCTAATAAGTTACAAGAGACATTGAGTAGCTTCGGAGTTGAAGCAAAGGTTATTCAAGTTACAAAAGGACCTTCAGTTACAAGATTTGAGCTTCAACCAAATGCTGGTGTTAAGGTTAGTAAAATTGTAAACCTGGCAGATGATATTGCATTAAATTTAGCTTCTTCTGGTGTGAGAATTGAAGCACCCATACCTGGAAAGGCCGCTGTAGGAATTGAAGTTCCAAACAAAGATTTAAGTGCTGTATATTTAAGAGAAGTAATTGAATCTAATGAATTTTCAGCTACAAATAAAAATTTATCCTTTAGTTTAGGAAAAGATATAGGAGGTAATTGCGTTGTTTCAGATTTAACAAAAATGCCTCATTTACTGGTAGCAGGAGCTACTGGGTCTGGAAAGAGTGTTTGTATAAATTCATTAATAATAAGTTTATTATATAAATATTCTCCAGAGGAGGTTAAGCTCTTATTAATCGACCCTAAGGTAGTTGAATTAAATATTTATAATGGAATACCTCATCTATTGATACCAGTTGTAACAGACCCTAAAAAGTCTGCTGGTGCTTTAAATTGGGCAGTAAATGAAATGACAAGAAGGTATAAACTTTTCGCTGAAAACAATGTACGCAGTATTGAAGGATATAATGAATTAGTTAATAAGGGTATTGCGGAAACTAAATTACCTTGGATAGTAATTATAATTGATGAGTTAGCAGACCTTATGACGGTGTGTGCTAATGATGTAGAAGAATACATTGGAAGATTAGCACAAATGGCAAGAGCGGCGGGCATGCATTTAGTAATTGCAACGCAAAGACCATCAGTTGATGTTATTACAGGGGTGATAAAGGCAAATATACCTTCAAGAATATCCTTTGCAGTATCAAGTCAAATAGATTCAAGAACAATTTTAGATTCTGCTGGTGCAGAAAAATTGCTAGGTAAAGGTGATATGCTTTTTTATCCCGTAGGAGAGGCAAAACCTGTTAGAATTCAAGGGGCTTTTGTATCAGAAGAAGAAGTTGAGCGAGTGGTTGATTTTATAAAAAGTCAGAAAACAGAATTAAGCTATAAAAAAGAAATAATAGACGAAATAGAAGGTAATTTAACTGCTAAAGATGAGGCTGATGCTATTGATGAATTATTAAATGAAGCAATTAGAATAGTAGTTGAAAATGATCAAGCTTCCACTTCATTATTGCAACGTAAGCTAAAAATAGGGTATAATAGAGCAGCAAGAATTATAGAGCAAATGGAGGAACGTGGAATTATTTCAGGTAGAAATGGAAGTAAACCTAGAGATATATTATTAAGTCATAGTGAATTAAAAGATTAATTATAAAAATTTATGTAAGAAAGATTGCAAATACCCTTGTTTATTTTGTGAATCACATTTACAATAATTTATGTGTACAAATTTAGGCGGATAATAGTTAATAACTATTATTTACTTATAAAACCAAACAAGGAGGATAACAGTTAATAAATGTTATCTACCCAGGGAGATAAACAGGAGGATGACTTGTGGAAAAATTTAAAGTTGGAGTTATAAATTTAGGTTGTGATAAAAATAGAATTGATAGCGAGATTATAATAAGTAGTTTAAGTGAAAAATATGATATGACAAACGATCCTAAACTTGCAAATATAATTTTAGTGAATACTTGTGGATTTATAGAATCTTCGAAACAAGAATCAATAGACACTATTCTAGAAATGTCAAAATACAAAGACAAATACAAGTGTACAGTATTAATTGCAACGGGGTGCCTTACTCAGCGTTATGGAGCGGAACTACTTGAGCTTATGCCAGAACTTGATATAATGCTCGGTGTCAATGATTATAACAAGTTACTAAGTAGTATAGAAGAGGTTCTTTCTAAAAAAAATAAAGTACAACATACTAGTTATAGTGATGAAAATATTAATGAAGGACGAAGAGTATTAACTACAGGAACGTACTCAGCTTTTGTTAGAATATCAGAGGGCTGTGATAATGCTTGTGCATATTGTGCAATACCAAATATTAGAGGCAAATATAGAAGCCGAAAGATGGAAAACATAGTACAAGAGGCTGTGGACTTAAGTCAGCATGGTTGCAAAGAAATTATTTTAGTTGCTCAAGATACCACTAGATATGGTATTGATTTATATGGTGAAAAAACCTTACACAAGTTAATAAGAGAAATTTCTGAAATAAGTGGAATTGAATGGATTAGAGTACTTTACTGTTATGCAGAAGAAATTACAGATGAAATTATTAATGAAATATCAATAAACGATAAAGTATGCAAATATGTAGATATTCCAATCCAACATATAAGTGATGATATTCTTAAATCCATGAGAAGAAAGGGAAGAAAGAATGTTATAATAGAAAATATAAATAAGATGAGAAAGAGAGTTCCTTCCGTAAACCTTAGAACTTCACTTATTGTCGGATTTCCAGGTGAAACGCAGGAGGATTTTGAAGAGTTAAAACATTTTATTAAGGAAATTAAATTTGATAAATTAGGGGTATTTAAGTACTCAATGGAAGATGGTACTTTAGCTGCAGGAATGAAAAATCAAATTTCTGAAGATATAAAAGTAAAACGTGAAGAAGAATTGATGCTGATACAACAAAGTATATCAAAAGAACTAAATAGTAAAAAAATAGGAAAAACATATAAGGTTTTAGTAGAGGGAGTTAATGAAAAAACATATTTTGGTAGGAATTATGAAATGGCACCAGAAGTTGATGGAACTATTTTCTTTGAATCTAGTGTGGTTTATAATAAGGGGGAGTTTGTTAAAGTGAAAGTTACTAAAGCTTTAGAATATGATTTAATAGGAGTTGTGTGCTATGAATCTGGCGAATAAACTTACAATGTTACGAATTTTTCTAGTGCCTATATTTTTAATATTTATGGCAGTTAAAGACATACCTTATGGGAGAGAAGTGGCTACTGCTATTTTCATAATAGCTTCTCTTACAGACAAATTAGATGGCTATATAGCTAGAAGCAGAAACCAAATAACTAATTTTGGTAAATTTATGGATCCACTAGCAGATAAACTTTTAGTAACTGCCGCGCTTGTTTCATTGGTGGAACTTCAGATTGTATCTAGCTGGGTAGCTATGATTATAATTGCTAGAGAATTCGCGGTTTCAGGACTTAGAACAATAGCTGCCTCAGAAGGAAAAGTAATTGCAGCTAGCTGGTGGGGTAAAATAAAAACTGTTATTCAAATAGTTGCTATAATTACAGCGTTATTAAATTTGTCTTATGTACATCCAATTATAAATGTGTTAACAGATATATTTATGGCTGCTGCAGTGATTATTACTATAATATCAGGAGTTGACTATTTTATTAAAAATAAAGATTCAATAAGGGTTGATAAGTGATTAATTTATTATAGTTTGTTAATAATACAAATAAAAGGATTCCTGCGATAATATTCCAAAAACATTCCAAGAGGAGTAAAAAGTGGGAACTTTTATTTTGCATGTTGACCGTGCAAAATAAATGGTGTATACTTAATATAGAACAAACGTTCGCAATGAGAAGGATGGTGAACCCTAAGGGGAAATGTATGAATAATGAAAAATTAAAAGCACTAGAAGCAGCTATGGGTCAAATAGAGAAACAATTCGGTAAAGGTTCAATAATGAAACTGGGAGACCATAGTACTTTAAATTTAGATGCTATATCTACTGGTTGTTTAGGAATAGACATAGGGCTAGGTATAGGTGGTGTGCCTAGAGGAAGAATGATTGAAATTTTCGGACCAGAATCTTCAGGTAAAACTACAGTTGCACTACATATAGTTGCAGAAGCACAGAAAGAAGGAGGTACAGCTGCATTTATTGATGTAGAACATGCACTAGATCCTATTTACGCTAAATCACTAGGAATTAATATAGATGATTTAATAGTTTCTCAACCAGATACCGGTGAGCAGGCTTTAGAGATTACAGAGGCCTTAGTTCGTTCAGGGGCTATAGATGTTATTGTTGTGGATTCAGTAGCCGCCTTGGTGCCTAAAGCTGAAATTGAAGGGGAAATGGGAGACTCTCATATAGGACTGCAAGCAAGACTCATGTCACAAGCACTAAGAAAACTTGCTGGATCTATAAATAAATCAAAATGTGTTCTTGTGTTTATAAACCAATTAAGAGAAAAAGTTGGAGTAATGTTTGGAAATCCAGAAGTAACTCCTGGCGGTAGAGCATTAAAATTCTATGCTTCTGTTAGAATGGATATCAGAAGAATAGATACAATTAAACAAGGTGATCAATTTATGGGAAATAGAACAAGAATAAAAATAGTTAAAAATAAAGTTGCCCCTCCATTTAAACAAGCCGAATTTGATATTATGTACGGTGAAGGTATATCTAGAGAGGGAGATGTTTTAGATATAGGAGTTAAAGAAGAGATTGTACAAAAAAGTGGAGCATGGTTTGCCTATGGAGATGTGCGTTTAGGGCAGGGAAGAGAAAATGCAAAACAATACTTTAAAGATAATTCACTAGTTATGTTTGAAATAGAAAACAAAATTAGGGAAAAGTATAATTTACCATTAGCCAAAAGTCCAGTAATTGATGTTAAAGAAACAAAACAAGCAAAAGAAATAAAAGAAGTGAGTAAAAAAGAAGCATAAAAGCAAGTTTATACTTGCTTTTTTCTTTAATTAATTATTTTCTTATAAAATATATAATATATTGTAATTATACCAGTATATTATTAGTATAACTAAGGAATATTATAATTATGGTGTGTAGTATATGCTTTTTAAATTATATCATACTATGGGTTAGCATAATTATTGTATAATAGTAAAAGTAAAATAACATATTTAAATGTTAAAATCTTGACATTAATTGAAAAGTAATATAAAATAAATACAAATACTGGTTTAGCATATTCAAATTGCTACCAATTGAATAAATATTACACCTTCTCTAGCTTTCATGTTTACTCTTAAATAGACTCGAAAATAAGCAAGGGAGGTGTTGATAATGTTTAATACTAATAATGGAGCAATGATCTTAATAGTTTGTTCTATTTTGGTTGTTGTTTTAGTAGGTATTGCTGTTGTAATTTATTTTAGAAAAAATATATCTCAAGCAAATATTTCTAAGGCAGAAAAAGAAGCTAAAAGTATTATTGATGAAAGTTCAAAAGAAGCTGAAACAAAAAAGAAAGAAGCTATTTTGGAAGCCAAGGAAGAAGTTCACAGACTTAGAACTGATTTAGAAAAAGAATCAAGAGAAAGACGTAATGAAGTTCAAAGGTTAGAAAGAAGAAATATCCAAAGAGAAGAATCTTTAGATAAGAAAAGTGATGTGCTAGAGAGAAAAGAAGAAAATCTTAATAAAAAGCAACAAGAAATTGAGATGTTAGAAGCAAGTATAAAAGATTTATACACGAAGCAAAGGGAAGAATTAGAAAGACTATCAGGATTGACATCTGATGAAGCAAAACAAGTATTATTAGATGAAATTAAAAAAGAAATCAAACACGATGCAGCAATTATGATTAAAGAAATTGAAACCAAGGCAAAAGAAGAGGCTGATAAAAAAGCACGAGAAATTATTACTTATGCTATTCAAAGATGCGCAGCTGACCATGTTGCAGAAACAACAGTTCATGTGGTTTCTCTTCCTAATGATGAGATGAAGGGCAGAATAATAGGTAGAGAGGGTAGAAATATTCGAACTCTAGAAACTCTTACAGGCGTTGATTTAATAATAGATGATACACCTGAAGCAGTAATTCTTTCTGCATTTGATCCTATAAGGCGCGAAGTTGCTAGAATAGCACTTGAAAAGCTAATAGTGGATGGAAGAATTCATCCTGCAAGGATTGAAGAAATGGTAGAAAAAGCTAAAAAAGAAGTTGATAGCGATATAAGAGAAGAAGGAGAACAAGCAACTTTTGAAACAGGAGTGCATGGTCTTCATTCAGAAATTATTAGGCTACTTGGAAGACTTAAATACAGAACTAGTTATGGTCAAAATGTATTAAAGCATTCTATAGAAGTTTCATATTTAGCTGGGCTTATGGCCTCTGAACTCGGAATTGATCCAACCTTAGCTAAAAGGTGTGGACTACTTCATGATATAGGTAAAGCTGTTGATCATGAAGTCGAAGGACCACATGCACTTATAGGCGCAGAGATAGCAAAAAAACACCATGAATCAAGTATAATAGTAAATGCTATTGCAGCACACCACGGTGACGTTGAGTTACAGTCTCTTGAAGCAATACTAGTTCAAGCAGCAGATGCTATATCAGCTGCAAGACCAGGCGCCAGAAGAGAAACTTTAGAAGCTTATATTAAAAGACTAGAAAAATTAGAAGAAATTGCAAATTCATATGACGGTGTAGAAAAGTCATATGCTATCCAAGCTGGAAGAGAAGTTCGAATTATGATTAAACCGGAAATAATCGATGATGCAGGAGCTGTTGAATTGGCAAGAAATCTAGTTAAAAGAATTGAAAATGAACTAGAATATCCAGGTCAAATTAAAGTAAATGTAATTAGAGAAACAAGGGCTATTGATTATGCTAAATAAACCAATATAATACTAAATCCTCTTAAAATTTAGATAATTTCCAAATTTTAAGAGGATTTTTTTTATGTTTGTAGAATAGTACAAATATAGCGATTAAATTGACTAATAGGAGGTTTATTATGGAAGTATTAAAAGTTTCAGCAAAATCGAGCCCAAACTCAGTAGCAGGAGCCATAGCAGGAGTACTGAGAGAATGTGGAGCAGCAGAAATTCAAGCAATAGGTGCTGGTGCAATTAATCAAGCAGTTAAGGCTATTGCTATAGCAAGAGGTTTTGTTGCACCTAGTGGTGTTGATTTGGTTTGCATACCTGCCTTTACAGATGTAATAATAGAAGGCGAAGAGAAAACTGCAATTAAATTAATAGTTCAACCTAGAAAATAGATATACAAAGAGCTTGTGGTACAAGCTCTTTGTTTTTTATAGAAATTTGCACACTATTTACAAGAGAGTTATACTATATACATTACAAAAAAGAAATGCTATATTAGTAGCATATGAATTTTATACCTTCACTTTAATTGCAAATGAAGGTAATAATTCAATTATTTTATTTGAATCTAATTAATTTGAAACACAAAAATAATATATGCGTTGGGGGTAAAAAAATGGTATTGTCTATAAAAGCTAAACAAATATCACCATCATTAACATTGGATATAACTGCAAAGGCAAAAAAAATGAAAGCTGAGGGAATAGATGTCATAGGGTTTGGTGCTGGTGAACCTGATTTTAATACACCCAAAAATATTCAAGACGCTGCTATAAAAGCAATTCAAGAAGGCAAGACTAAATATACAGCTTCATCAGGTATTATTGAGTTAAAACATGCAATAATTAAAAAATTAAAAAATGATAACAATTTAACTTACATACCATCTCAAATTATAGTTTCAAATGGAGCAAAACAATGCTTAGCTAATGTTTTTCAAACTATTTTAAATCCCGGAGATGAAGTTTTAATTGGAGTTCCATATTGGGTAAGTTATCCTGAACTCGTTAAACTAGCAGATGGAGAACCTGTGTATGTAGAAACAGAAGAAATACATAATTTTAAATTAACAATAAAGAACCTAAACAAAGCAATAACTTCAAAATCTAAAGTATTAGTATTAAATAGTCCGAATAATCCTACAGGAACAGTATATTCAAAGGAAGAACTTATAGAAATTGCTGATTTTGCAAAAACAAACAATTTGTTAATAATATCAGATGAAATTTATGAAAAATTATTATATGGAGCTAATGGCCATATTAGTATAGCAAGTCTTTCAGAGGATGCTTATAATAGAACTATTGTAATCAATGGGGTTTCTAAGGCTTATGCTATGACAGGATGGAGAATCGGATATGCGGCTGGTAGCGCAGAATTAATAGCATTAATGTCTAACATCCAAAGTCATACTACATCTAACCCTAATTCAATTGCTCAATATGCATCAGTTGAAGCACTAAATGGTAATCAAGATGATGTGGGCATTATGGTTGAACAATTTAAGTTAAGACGAGATTACATGGTAGAAAGGATTAATAGTATTAATAATTTATCTTGCATGAAACCTGAAGGCGCTTTCTATGTTATGGTGAATATAAGTAAAGTATTAAATAAATCTGTAGATGGAAAAATTATAAAAGATTCACTCCAATTTTCGGACTTTTTACTTAAAGAAGAAAAAATTGCGGTTATACCAGGTATAGCATTTGGTGCAGATAATTATATTAGACTATCCTATGCTACTTCAATGGAAAACATAAAAAATGGACTTGATAGAATAGAAAGATTCGTTGATAATATTTAAAATTGATTTACATACCTTTTAATGATATTATAATAGCATGAGTTAATTGTAAACTATTTATTATTAGCTCGTGCTTTTATTAAAGTATTAGGGTGGGGTGAAGTGAATTGGTAACAAGAGAAGTTATGGTTAGTAATCCAAAAGGGTTGCATGCAAGGCCAGCTACATTATTAGTAAGAAAAGCCGCTTCTTTCAAATCAGATATTGGTATAGAATATATGGGTAAAAAAGCTAATATTAAGAGTTTAATAGGTATTTTATCTCTAGGCGTTGGTCCTAACAGTCTTGTAAACGTTATAACCAATGGTGCTGATGAAAAATTAGCCTTAGAAGAAATAATAAAACTAATTAACTCCTTAGAAGAGTAATTAGGCATCTAAAATAACAAGTCAAAGATGCCTTGTAGTCTGTATACTTTAAAAAGCTGCTAACGTACTGTTTGCAGCTTTTTAAAATGTATAGAAATGTGGAAATAACAAGGGAGAATATATATGATAAATAAGCTTATAGAATATAATTGTGATTCAAAGGTATTTTTAGAAAATAAGCACTTTATATGGTATTTTCTTGAGATTAAATCTAGGAAAAGTGTTTATACAGCTAAAAGCTATGAACGTGATATAAAAGATTTTTTTTGTGTGGGCTCTATTTCTGATATCACCATAGAAGATATTAAAAAAGTATCTATATTAAATACACAAAATTATATAATAAAATTAATGGATAAAAATATGTCCTCTGCTACTATAAATAGAAAAGTATCATCATTGAGTGCTCTATATAAATGGTTATTAAAATACCAAGACAATTCTACAGATATTCATATAATTAAATATAATCCTTTTGGAAGTCTAAAAGAAGAAAAACCGGTTATAAATAACAAGGAAACTGAGTTTTTAACAAAAGATGAGTGTAAGGTTTTATTAGATAGTATAGATACAACTACTATATTAGGTCATAGAAATAAAACTATATTAGTACTTGCATTAACCACTGCACTAAGAAAATCTGAGATTATAAATATTAAAATAAAGCATATTACCACTTACACCGGTTATGATATAGTTAAAGTAAGGAGAAAGGGTGGTAAAGAGGACATAGTAAAACTTCAAGCCAGCGTCCTGGCTATGATTAACGAGTATATTATCCTTACTAAAAGAAATAAATTATCCAGTGGGGAGGAGTATTTATTTATTGGCCACTCAACTAATGGCAAGAATAAAGAAAGATTAGACGCAAGCACTTTAAATTACATGCTAAAAAAAGTATGCAAAAATGCAGGGATAGATAAAAACCTGCAAGTTCATTCTACTAGGCATACAGCTATTACTCTGGCGATACTCGCAGGGGCTACTGTAGAAAAAGTTAGAGACTTTGCGGCACACAAGAATTTGGCCACTACCAATAGGTATATTCACTCTGTAGATAAGTTGAAAAATAATGCTGGAGATTTAATTGATGTATTTTAGATATCCTAGTAGCTTTAATAATGAAAATGGGCTATATGTAAGCCGAGGGCATTAAGGATGTATATTTTAACCTTTGAATTGGCTTCGCTCTTTTCAGAAGGAGTAACAGTAGTTAAAATGGATATTGATAAGGTTTATTAAATGTAGTAGGGAGGAGTTTTATATTTAATGTAAAAATGTTATGTTATGGAAACAATAGCATATGTTTTTATATCTATATATTATATGATATAATATTATTTGTTCAAGATCATATGACCTTGTGTATAGTATAATATAAAAATATGTAAGGTGGTTAAATATGAAAAAGATTGCAATATTAAGATGTTTTAAAGTTTCTAAAAAATGCACGGGATCATCTTGCAAAAAGGCGTTTAAAAATAAAACTGCTTCTTTTAATGAATATGAGCATAATTCAGAAATGGTAATGGATATACCTTGTAGTGGTTGTAGCACAGATTCATTAAAAGAAATAATTACTTCCGCAAAGGAATTTAAAAAGCAAGGTGTGGAGAGCATACATTTATCCACCTGCATTAAGTTAAATTGTGTTTATTATGATGAATTTATCGAAGAGCTTTCAAATGACTTTCTAGTTGTTGGTTACACACATGCACTTAAAAATAATAAAAAAGCTTAGTTATATAGTACTTGATAATTAACAAAAGGATTAAGAAAACTAATGTTTTTTTAATCCTTTTCTGTTTTAAAAGGTAATTTATATATATAATATTGAACAACAATGGGGTTTGATGTAATATATAATAAATGTTTAATATTTATAAACATTTATTTGTAAGTATAAAATGAAACAGGAGGAAACTATGAAAATCGGATATGCATGTATACCATTAACAATAAATGCAAGAACAAATAGAAGATTAACTATAAAAAATTTTTCGGAAAAGATGCTTTTAGCAGTATTAGAGCAAAATCTAATAGATTTGAGAGAAATATTAGAAAATAATGAAAAGCATAAGATAATGTTATTCAGAATAAGTTCAGATATAGTGCCACTCGGAAGCCATAATATTAATGAAATTCAGTGGCATAAATATTTTCAAAATGAATTAAATGAAATAGGAGAATATATAAAAAAATGCGGTATGAGGGTTTCTATGCATCCGGGTCAGTATACAGTGCTCAATGCGGAAAAAGAGGATATTGTATCAAAAGCAATTAAAGATTTGGAATACCATGCTAGATTTCTGGACTCCCTAGGGCTAGACAGAGAAAATAAGATAATACTTCATATTGGTGGTGGTTATGGAGATAAGGGCGCTGCTATGAATAGGTTTATCCGAAATTTTAAAAGATTACCTTCCTCAGTAAAGAATAGACTTGTAATTGAAAATGATGATAGAATATTTAATATTAATGATTTACTTTTTGTAAGTGGTGAAATTAATATACCGGTGATATTTGATAACCTTCACCATGAGTGTAATCATGAATTAGAAATGCCTATAAAAGAAATAATGAATAAGGTAGCTAAAACATGGAAAGAAGAAGATGGTAATATAAAAATTCATTATAGTCAACAAGATTTACATAAACATGTAGGGGCTCATTCAAATACTATAATAGCTAAAAATTTTCTGGAATATTATGATGAAGTTAAAGAGTTTAATCTTGATATTATGCTAGAAGTAAAAGATAAGGATATTTCGGCTATAAAATGCAACCTAATAGTTAATAACATGAATAAGAAATTAAAACATGTAATTATAGAAAAGCAATGGGCAAAATATAAATATCTGCTAATGGAAAGAAATTATAAATATTATAAAGAGTGTAGCCACCTAGTAAAAGAGAATTGCAGTATTCAGGAATTTTATGAGTATGTAGATGAAATAATGAGCATTGATGTAGAGGATGGAAGTTTTATAAATACTGCAGAACATATTTGGGGATATGTTAAAAACAATGCTTCTGATAAAGAAGAAATGCATTTCAAGAAAAATCTTTTAGAAATGGAGCATAAAGATAAGGTAAAGCTTTATTTGAAAAAATTATGTGACAAGTATAATGCAGAATATATTCTTGACTCATATTATTTTCACTATTAATTCTATACATTTTAGTAATAAAAAATAATGAATTTATTTTCAAATCTAAAAAACCATATGATTATATATGGTTTTTTTATAACTTTGAAATAAAAGGAATTTAAAGATAAAGATAGTATTAAATTAATAAAGGTTTTAATATTATGACAAGTAGCAGGGGGGTATATATGTCTTACAATATTGAAATAATTAGAAAAAACCAACATAAAACAAGTAAATGGTCTGGTGGGACAACAACTGAACTATATATTTATCCTGTGGATTCACTATATAGTCACCGTAATTTTAAATGGAGGCTAAGCTCTGCAAAGGTTGAAGTAGAATGTTCTACATTTACATCTTTACCAGGGGTATCTAGGGTTATTATGATTATAGAAGGACAACTACTTCTTGAACATGAAGGACATCATAGTGTTATGCTAAGTGCATTGCAGCAGGATAGTTTTAGCGGAGAGTGGACAACAAGAAGTGTTGGCAAAGTTACAGATTTTAATTTAATGCTAGCAAAAGGTTACAAAGGAAGATTAGGATGTATTTATTTTAATAAAGGGGAGTCTAAAGATATTTTGTTATGCAACAATGTTAATTATGCTGAAAAGATTTCTGGGATAACAGAAGCTTTTTACATAGTGAAAGGTGATATAGAAATAGATACAGGAGTAAAGGGGAAAATAAGTCTCATTAAAGGTGATTTAGCATTAGTAACTAGAACAGACCAAGAAATAACTTCAGAGTTTAAAATTAATTGTAGTTGCAAAGAAGAAACTGAAATCATAAAGGCTTCAATATTTACAAAGTTTAATTTTTTGATAAATAACTGCGAATAAAGTATTATACATATATCCATATTTATAAGGGGGTCAAGCATGAAGAAATCGGATTGGCGTGTGAAATTTTCCATATTATTAATACTTTCATCAGTATTATTATATTCATTTCACTATTTTGTTTTTAGAGATCTACATCATATATTCTTATATCTAGTAGGTGAGTTAGCATTTATACCAATTGAGGTTTTATTGGTATCCTTAGTTATAGATGGAGTTATTAAAATAAGAGAGAAAGAAGCCTTAATAGAAAAACTCAATTTAATAATAGGCGTATATTTTAATGAAGTAGGAACTACTATTTTAAAATACTGCACATCCATTGATCCAAAGATTAATGAAATAGCAAATTCCCTTATAGTTGAGGCAAATTGGGAAGAAAGAGATTTCAAAAAAGCATTAGAAAAGTGCAAAAGTTATAATTATGAAATTGAATTTCACAATATTGATTTAGAGAAAATGAATGAATTTCTATTAAGTAAAAGAGGGTTTTTACTTAGGTTATTAGAAAATCCGAATTTATTGGAACATGAAACTTTTACTCATTTGTTAACGTCGGTTTTTCATTTAGAAGATGAGTTATCTTCAAGGAAGTTATCAGAACTACGGGATGATGAAAAAGAACACTTAGCAATTGATATAAAAAGAGTATACGGGGCAAGCGTAAGCCAATGGGTTTTGTATATGAAGCATTTAAAAAACACTTTTCCATATTTATTTGTTACAGCAATGTCAAATAACCCATTTGATAAAAGAACAAAAGAGGATATTGAAAAACATATATATTACAGTAAATAAATTTTTATGCAAAAATATACTTTGGCTTTTCTAGCTGCATTCTAGGAAAGCCAAAGTTTTTTGTTGTCCAAAAATAATAAAATTAAAAGCAAACATTTGTTTGTATAAAATCTATTTTTGTTGTCAATAATTTAAAAAGTTAAAAAACAAAAAAAGGAGAGATATTATGAATAATGTATCATTAATTGGAAGAATAACAAAAGATTTGGAACTTAAAGAGTTTAATGAAGGGAAAGGGTTTTATACTAAATTCACGTTGGCAATTAATAGAACACCACGTAAGGATTCACAACCTGAAGCAGATTTTATAAGCATTTTGGTATGGAATACTTTAGCTGAAACAATGTGCAAATATTTAGGAAAAGGAAGCCAAATTGGTCTAACTGGCAGACTTAGCAGCAATAGCTACATAGATAAAGATGGAACCAAAAGATATAATACAGAAGTTGTAGCAGAGGATTTTAAATTTCTAGATAAAAAGAAAGAAATAGTATAATTTAGGTAAATATAGAAAAATGAGTATTTACTATTCTAGAATATTTTTTTTAGCAATAGGTTAGAAAAGATAATGCATTTGTAGTAATATATATATGTACTAGTTTATATAATATGGAGGTGCGTTTATGAAGACTATTGTTGTAGCAGGAGGATGTTTTTGGGGTGTAGAAGCTTACATGTCAAAAATAAATGGTGTTATTGAAACTGTGGTTGGGTATGCTAATGGAACAAAGAAGGACCCCACATATAATGAGGTTTGTGATGGAAACACTGGGCATGCAGAATCCTGTTTAATAAGATATGATGAGGCCATAGTACCCTTAGAAAAAATATTAAACAAATTCTGGGGAATAATAGATCCTACGGCTTCTAATAGACAAGGTCCTGATATAGGAACTCAATATAGAAGTGGCATTTATTATACTAATAAGAATGATTTAGACATTATATTAAAAACAATGGATGAAGTCAAAGGAAGAAATAGTAAACCAATAGTTACAGAGATACAACCTCTTTCTTGTTTCTATGATGCTGAAGAATATCATCAAAAGTATCTACAAAAAAATCCTGGGGGTTACTGCCATATTAATTTAAATGATTAAGTTAAAATAAGAGTAGTAATTCTAATTTACTTTAGAATTACTACTCTTATTTATATTTTTAGAATTTACAATTTTAAACTATCCTTATATATTTTCAGTATATCTTCTCTATTTACAGGTGTAGGATGATTTTTTAATTTGTCCTTGTTTAAGGCCATGATGCCTGCATAAGAACAAATTTCTTCATAACTTACAGTATTTACGTATCCAAACATAGCAGTTAAAAAATTACCAAGCTCATCTAAATTTTCTAGAGTTAATAGATATAAAATTTTTCTAACCTTATTTTCATCTTTGCAAAATTCTAAATATGATTTTAAAAGTACTCCATTTGCTTTTCCATGTGGTATATTATGAAAATATGTAAGAGCATAGCCCATGGCGTGTGGGAGAGATGTTCCAGTTTGAGATATTACCATACCAGCTATTGTAGAAGCTAACATTAACTTTTCTCTCACTATATAAGTAAAATCTTTTTCTTTTATCATATTTAAGCATTCTCCAAATAATTTCAAACCCTTTTCGGCCAGTGCATCACTTAATACATTTGCATTTTTAGACAAATATCCTTCTATTAAATGTGATAGTGCATCTATTGAAGTATTAATAGTTATTCGATCTGGTAAGAACATTAGATACTTTACATCTAGTAGAGCATATTCAGGAAATATCCTTTGACATATGCCACGCTTTGTTTGTATTTCATTATCTGTAACTATAGCATAAGGGGTTGTTTCAGTTCCTGTTCCAGCAGTTGTTGGTATAGCAATCACAGGTATAGATTTTAAATGTGGACTATCAAACAAATTATATCTTGTAGCAGTTGGATTATTTATTAACACGCCTGCTGCTTTTGATGCATCAATGGGAGATCCACCTCCAATGCCGATAATAAAATTAGGTTTTTGTGCTCTCCCAAGTTCTGCAATATTTTCTACAGTTTCTATAGAGGGATTCTCTTCTACACTATTAAAAATATCATATACAATTCCTTCTTTCTTCAATGCATTGGTAACATTTTTTAATGAACCATTTATCAGGGAAGAGGTTTTGCCAGTTATAATTAAGGCTTTTTCTCCATAATTATTGAATAAATTGCTATTTTTTAATATTACATCTTCACCTAGTAATATTTTTGTAGGCATGTAGTAATTCATAAAATCCATAATATATTCTCCTTTTATTCAACATTTAGATTATTGTACTATGTATATATTATATCATTATGTAAATTAAAAGAAATAGGAGTTAAATATATTACATAGTTTTGCTTTAGATCAATAATAAACATACGAAAAAAATTTCGACAATTGATTTTTTACTGAGATACTTATATACTTCTTTGTGAAGACTTATTTATATAGTAACTAAAATAATAATAGGAAGTGGTATTATGGAAGAACGTTTGCAAAAATTCATGGCTAGATGTGGGGTTGCTTCAAGAAGAAAATGTGAGGAAATAATTACAGGTGGGAGAGTAAAAGTAAATGATATTGTAATTTCAGAACTTGGACATAAAGTTGACCCTGAAAAAGATAGTGTATATGTAGATAATAAAATTATCAATATAGAAGAAAACAAAGTGTATATTGCATTAAATAAACCTGAGGGCATAGTATCTACTGTAAAAGATGAAAAAGAAAGAAAAACTATTTTAGATTTAGTGAAGACAAAGGAAAGGATATACCCCATAGGGCGGTTAGACTATGATACATCTGGTTTAATTATATTAACTAATGATGGAGATATCTATAATAGGGTGATTCATCCAAGACAAGCAATTAATAAAGTTTATATAGCTTTATTAGAAGGCTGCGCAACAGAGGAAGAAATATCTAAGTTCTGTAATGGTATAGATATTGACGGATATATTACAGCAAAAGCAAATTTTGAAATGACTAAGAGAATTGGATTTAACAGCAAGGTTACAATTACTATTCATGAAGGAAAGAATCGTCAAATTAGAAAAATGTGTGATGTCATAGGTCATCCAGTTATTGCTTTAAAAAGAATTTCAGTTGGCGAAATTTCACTGGGAAATATGGAAAAAGGCGAATGGAGAAACTTGACTGAAGAGGAAATAAAATATTTGAAGAACCTATAATTATTAAATGTCATTAGTTTTTTTGAAAGAATAATGAAAATATATAAGATATTTTAGCTGTTTTAAATAAAAAACAGCTAAAATTTTGTAAAAAATGAATAATTCGTTGAAACTATGTTCAATAAATGATAAAATGAAATAAATATTTCACTTTATTATATGATGAAATTTTTATTTCATTTGTTTAAAGTTAACATAGAAAGGATTGAGGTTATTATGGAAAATAATAAACAAGATTTGATGAGGTCTATTCAAGTCAAATTTCCGCGTTTAAGCAAAGGCCAAAAATTAATAGCAGAATATATTTTGAAACACTATGATAAGGCTGCTTTTATGACGGCTGCAAAATTAGGATCTAGTGTAGGGGTAAGTGAATCTACAGTTGTAAGATTTGCTAATGAATTAGGTTTTACTGGTTATCCAAAACTACAAAAATCTCTTCAAGAATTAATTAAAAATAAATTAACAACTGTGCAAAGAATTGAGTTATCTAATGACTTCATCACACAAGAAAATGCATTGAAAGGCGTATTAAAAGCTGATATGGAGAATATTCGCGCTACTCTTGAAAAGATTAATCATAAAACTTTTGAGGATGTAGTAAATTCATTATTTAAAGCTAAAAAAATATATATAATTGGACTTAGAAGTTCAACAGCACTCGCAGAATTTTTAGGCTTTTATTTAAATCTTATTTTAGATAACGTTAAGGTTGTGGCATATGGCATTAGTGATATATTTGAGCAAATGATTAATGTCTCTGAAGAAGACGTAGTGATTGGAATAGGATTTCCAAGGTACGCTACAAGAACAATTGAAGCTTTAGCTTTTGCTAAAAGTAGAAACTCTGAGGTTGTAGCAATTACAGATAGTTTATTATCTCCACTTGCGGCTAAAGCTGACTACACATTAATAGCCCAAAGTAATATGGCTTCATTTGTTGATTCTTTAGTAGCACCGCTTAGTGTAATAAATGCATTAATTATTGCCGTTGGACTTCGAGAAAAAGAAAAAATTTCAAGAACGTTTTCTACTCTGGAAGACATATGGGAAGAATATCAAGTTTATTCATATAAAGACAAGAATGAAAGATAATATATCTAGAATATTCCTTTAGAATAAGTATATGTAAATGTTTACTTCATTTTTAAAAAATATTTATTTTTTTAAGAAATAAAGAAGGAGTATTGAAAAGAAAATAGAATATACTAAGTATAAAGCAATTTAATATGCATAATAATATTAAATTGAAATAAAACATTCATTTTTAGGAGGGATTAAGTTATGGAAACAAAAGCTTATATTCAACAGGTATTGGAAAATGTTAAAAAGAGGAATTCTAACGAACCTGAATTTTTACAAACAGTAGAAGAGGTGTTAGGATCTTTGGGGCCAGTTTTTGATAAGCACCCAGAATACATAGAATCTAACCTTTTAGAAAGATTTTGTGAACCAGAAAGACAAATTTTCTTTAGAGTACCATGGATAGATGATGCAGGTATTAATCAGGTTAATCGTGGTTTTAGAGTGCAATTTAATGGATGTATAGGACCTTTTAAAGGCGGATTAAGATTTCATCCATCAGTTTATATAGGAATAATTAAATTCCTTGGATTTGAACAAATATTAAAGAACTCATTAACTGGACTTCCAATTGGTGGAGGTAAAGGTGGTTCTGATTTTGATCCAAAAGGAAAATCAGATAATGAAATAATGAGATTCTGCCAAAGTTTTATGACTGAACTTTACAGACATATTGGACCAGACGTGGACGTTCCAGCTGGAGACATTGGTGTTGGTGGACGTGAAATCGGTTATTTATATGGACAATATAGAAGAATCAAGGGCGTTTTTGAAAATGGAGTTCTTACAGGAAAAGGTTTAGCCTATGGTGGAAGTTTAGTAAGACCAGAAGCTACAGGTTTCGGTATAACTTATTTCTGTCAAGAAATGCTTAAACATGAAGGAATAGATTTCAAAGGCAAAACAGTAGCTGTTTCAGGTTTCGGTAACGTTTCTTGGGGTGTTTGTAGAAAAGTTTCTGAACTTGGTGGTAAAGTAGTAACACTTTCTGGCCCAGACGGATACATATATGATCCAGCTGGAGTAACAGGAGATAAAATAGATTATATGGTTGAAATGCTAAATGTAAACAAAGGCTCAAGAGTTAAAGACTATGCTGACAAGTATGGTTGTGAATTCCACGCTGGAGAAAAACCATGGAATGTAAAAGTTGATATAGTAATACCATGTGCTACACAAAACGATATTAGAATTGAGCATGCTAAACAAATAGTTGCAAATGGAATCAAAATTGTTTGCGAAGGTGCTAATATGCCTTGTACTAATGAAGCTGTTGATTACTTCTTAGAAATGGGAATTAAAGTAGGACCATCTAAGGCAGCAAACGCAGGTGGAGTTGCAACATCAGCACTTGAAATGAGTCAAAATAGCATGAGATTATCATGGACTTCTGAAGAAGTTGATGCAAAATTACATGCAATTATGATAAATATTTATAATAATTGTAAAAATTCTGCAGAAGAATTTGGATTTGGTTATAATCTAGTTGCAGGAGCTAACATTGCAGGATTTGTTAAAGTTGCAGAAGCAATGCACGCACAAGGAAATTATTAATTACAAGTAAACGTTTGGAGAGAATTCCTTTATTGGGGTTCTCTTTTTTTTATTTTTTTTATTTATTTTTTATAAAAGAAGATAATACTAAATTTATTACTAAAATTTATAAGGATAATAGATTATTATATTATATTTTGTTATAATAGTAAGTATTATAAGGGAGTGATTAAGTGTCAAAAATAATTATTATTGGAGGAGGACCAGCAGGTATGATGGCAGCTGTTACAGCTTCATCAAAACACGAGGTGGTACTCATTGAAAAGAATGAAAAATTAGGAAGAAAACTTTATATAACTGGTAAGGGTAGATGCAATATTACAAATGCGAAGGATATTGGTGATTTTTTTGAAAATATACCATGTAATCCTCATTTTTTATATAGTTCACTATATTCCTTTACTAATGAAGATACAATGAATTTCTTCAAAGAATTAGGAATTAACCTTAAAGTTGAAAGAGGAGATAGAGTATTTCCCGAATCAGATAAATCTTCAGACATTATAAAAGCTTTTAATATAGAATTAAAAAATAAAAATGTTAATGTTCAATTAAACTCTAAAGTGAAAAAGCTAATTAGGGATAATCAGAAGATTGCTGGAGTTGAGCTTAGTGATGGAAGTATTGTATTAGGGGATTATTTTATCTTATGTACTGGTGGGTTATCATATCCACAAACAGGTTCCTCTGGTGAAGGATTAGCTTATGCTCGCTTTTTAGGACATAATATAATTAAACCTAGACCATCCCTTGTACCAATAGAGGTTGAGGAGGCCTGGATCCCAGATGTACAGGGTCTTTCTCTAAAAAATGTAGAATTAAGGATTACTGATAGTAAAAATAAAAGTATATATAAAGAATTTGGAGAGATGCTTTTTACTCATTATGGTATTTCAGGACCTATTGTTTTAAGTGGCAGTAGTTTTGTGAAAGAAGGAGTAAAATTAAAAGCTTTCATAAATCTAAAACCAGCTCTAAGCGAAATTGAGCTTGATAAACGAATTCAAAACGATTTCTTGAAATATGCAAACAAAGATTTTAAAAACTCATTAAATGATTTACTTCCTAGTAAATTAATTAATACAATAATTCAATTATCTAATATAGATGAAAATAAAAAAGTGAATTCTATTACTAAAGAAGAAAGAAAAGTCTTGGTGAATTTACTACAAAATTTGCCCCTTCACATAAAGGGTCTTCGCCCAATAGAAGAAGCGATTATAACTAGTGGTGGAGTAGATACTTTAGAAATAGATGCTTCTACTATGAAATCAAAAATAATTGACAATCTTTATTTTGCAGGAGAAATGATAGATGTAGATGCATATACAGGCGGTTATAACCTTCAAATTGCATTATCAACAGGATATTTAGCTGGAAATAATGTAGGGACAGATTAATGCTACTTTTAATAGCGGATTAGTGCTATTTATGCGAGGTATTCGAACTTAAATTATATATAAATATTATCATTTTTATAAAGGTAGGGAGGGATATAATGGGAATTTCTGTTGCAATAGATGGACCTGCTGGTGCAGGGAAAAGTACTATTGCCAAAATAGTAAGTGAAAAATTCAATCTTATGTACATTAACACCGGGTCAATGTATAGAGCAGTTACGTTAAAGGCTATGAAAGCAAATATCTCTGAAGATAATGTAGATGACTTAGTTAAAATAGTGGAATCTTTAGAAATGCATTTTCAAGAGGACCGTTTATTTGTTAATAATGAAGATTTGACTGATATGATAAATATGCCTATTATAAGCAATAACGTTTCAAAGTATGCAGCCATTCCACAAATTAGAGAAATCCTAGTTAAGTTGCAACAAGATATAGCTAAAAAATTCAATGTTATTATGGATGGTAGAGATATTGGTACAGTTGTGCTTCGTGATGCTACTTTTAAATTTTACTTGACTGCAAGTAATGAAGAGAGAGCTAAAAGAAGGTATGAAGAATTAATTTCTAAGGGTATAGAGGTTGATTATAACACTATTTTAAGTGATATTATAAAAAGGGATTATATTGATACCCATAGAGAAGTTAGCCCACTTAAAAAGGCCATAGATGCTATAGAAATTGACTCTAATAATTTAAACATTAATGAAGTAGCTCAAAAAATGATAGAGTATATTAATTCAAGCAAAAAGATTAATTAGTATTTTGTAAAATATCTCATGTAAGGAGGTACAGGATGAAAATAATAACACTTGCAGATTCAGCTGGTTTTTGTTTTGGAGTTAAAAGGGCTGTAGATACAGCTTTAAATATGAAAGAGAAGTATAAAACTGAAATTTATACACTAGGACCACTTATTCATAATAACGATGTTGTGGATTTTTTAAAAGAAAATTTAATATTTCCTATAGAACTTGAAAATATTAAAAGCTTAAAAGAAAATGATGTAATCATTATAAGATCACATGGAGTATCTGAAGAAGCACTAAATATTTTAAAGAAAAACAAACTTAATATAATAGATGCAACATGTCCTTATGTAGAAAATATTCACAAGAAGGTGAAAAAATACTACGATTTAGGATACAGTATAATTATTGTAGGAGACAAAAATCATCCTGAGGTTATTGGAATTAATGGATGGTGTAATGATTCTGGATGTATAGTGAAGAGCGGGGTGGAACTTGGCAGTATATCAAGTAAAGTATGCGTTGTAGCTCAGACAACTGAAAGACAAGCTACTTGGGAGGATGTATTAACTAAGATTATAAAAACCAGTAAGGAAATAGTTGCATTCAATACTATTTGTAGTGCAACAGAAGTACGTCAAAAATCTGCAGAGGAACTTTCAAAAAAAGTGGATGCTATGGTTGTTATTGGCGGGTTTAATAGTTCCAATACTACAAAGCTTTATGAAATATGTAAGAAAAATTGCGAAAACACAGTACACGTAGAAAATTTGTTAGGTATTCCTGATGAATTTATAAAAGGTGTGAAATTTAAAAATATTGGGGTTACAGCAGGAGCTTCTACACCAGATTGGATTATTAAGGAGGCAATTACAAAAATGAATTCTGATACCCCAGAGATATTATAAAATAATATCTCTTAAAAACGTGTAGCTTAAATTATGCATACACGTTTTTTATAATTTAATGTTTTATTTTGAAATTACTGAATACTAGTTAAAATTAATTAATATAATTTAATAGTACTATTATGGGGAGAGAGAAAATTGAAAGGGAATATAATAGCATTTGAGAACTTTAAAATAATTACAAATAAAGAGATGCAAATAATAATAACCGTAATGCATAAGTATAATATCCAACTAGTAAGTGCAGAAAGAATTAGAAGTGCTTACAAAATTACAACAGATACTGGCAATTTCTGTTTAAAGAGAATGAAACATGGAAGAAATAAAGCTAAAAATGGTTGTATTTTAACAGAAGAGCTACTATTAAATGGATTTTCAAATATAGCTAAGTATTTTAGAACAAAAGAGGGAGCTTTTTATGTAAGGTATAAAAGTAATATATTTTACTTAACAGAATGGTTAGAAGGCAGTGAATGTGATTTAACTAATATTGATGAAGTTGTAAATGCTACAAAGCTCTTAGCACAATTTCATAATATATCAAATAAAATTAATCATAACAAAATTCACATAGGAAATAATTTAAAGAATTGGCCCAAAATTTTTGCCGATAATTTAAATGACCTTGAAAAATTCAAAAGAATAATTACTAGCAAAAGGATAAAGAATGATTTTGATGTGATTTTTCTAGAGGGTATTGATAACTTTTATGATAGAGGATTATCAGCAATTAATATGCTAAATAAATCACAATATTATAAACTATCAAAAGTAGCAAATGATGAAAATACAATATGTCACAATAGCTTTTATTATCAGAACATAATTAAAAAGGAGGGAGAATATTTCATAATTGACCTTGATAGTATTATGATTGATTTACAAATAAGCGATTTAGGAAAACTTATTAGGAGATTGATGTTTAAAAAACCTTATGGGTGGGATTTTGATTTTGCTAAAGGTATAATTGAAGCTTATAATTCCATCAATAGATTAAACAAAGAAGATTTAGAGATAATGTTTGCATTAATAATTTTTCCCCAAAAATTTTGGAAGTTAGGACAGAGAAGATATGCAAAACAAAAAAAAATGTCTGAAACTAAATATTTGCATAAACTTAACAAAATAGTTAGCTACAATGAAACTCAAGAGAAATTTTTTGCTGATTATTTGAATTATTTAGAAGAGTACTATTAAATTGTAATTATTTATTGTAAAAATGTTATTAATAGATTTATAATCAGAAATGTATTATACTTTAAAAGTAATCAAATTTATTTAAAAATAAAAATTAATGGAGTAAAATTAAATGTATAAATCAATAAATCTAACTTTAAAAAACATTAATAAATTTAGGAAAATTTTTCAATTTAATAATAACTTTAGTTTGTCAAATAAAGATTTCTTTCAGCAGTATGATAATAGTAATATTATCCAAAGAATGTTTTTAAGGAAAAGTGTGAATTTACTATTAGAGAAAAATAATTATATAGGTTATATATGGTTTGAAAAACATAATAAGCACTATAGTTCCATTAACTCAATAAATGTAATCTCTGATAACAATTTAATTTATTATTATGAAACTTTAATTAGTCCACTGAAAAATAATAGTTTAATAACTTATGAATGTGAAGATAATGAAGTAAATATAGATATATTAAGTAAGCTGGGATTTAAGAGAGCTAAGGGCTTTATGGAACTTGAAAAACAGAGCAATGAATATGTTAGTACCACTGTACCTGGGAACATTACTTTTTCAATAGTACAAAAGGATAAAGATGAAAAGGCACGCTGCACATTACAAAATGAAATATTTAACAACGATGATAGAATTCCAATAAATGTGGATGATATTTATTATGATGAAGCTCAGGAATATTATTTTGATAAAGGTGCAATATTTATGGAGCTTGACAAAGAACCAATTGGTTATGGTCAAATTATAGTTGAAGACAAGGTTGCAATTATAGTAAATTTTGGAATCATCCAAAAATATAGAAAAGGAGGATATGGGAAACTTCTATTGAGCTATTTGCTTAATACAGCTAGGGATAATGACTTTTCTAAAGTCTCACTGAAGGTAGATGCTAATAATATTGTTGCTTTTAAATTATATCGTTCACTAGGCTTTAATATTAAAAGAGAATTATATACTTGGCAAAAAACTAAAGTTCAATAACATAAAAGGAGGTACCATTTTATAATGGTACCTCCTTTTATACCTTCTCCGCTTTCTACTGTAAGCTTGGCCACTACATAGAATGCGCCTGATTTTAATATTTATTTAGCGTGTTTCTTCATACTTCCTTAAAAGCTTAACGAATAACTCAGGAACCTTCTCCATGTTTTCTGGAGTTTCTACGAATGCGATACGCATCTGCGTGCTTCCTGGATTAAACTCGCCTGATTTAAGGTCATAGAAACCTTTCATAGGTGCTACCAGAAGAGTTGTTTCCACACCGCTTAAGTCCACTGAGCCTTCCTGGGCACAATACATAACAAAGTTGATTGAATCAAATCCTGGTTTTACAACATTTCTAACGTCAACTACTGAATATATAGATGAATCAGGGCTAGAAACAATCAGACCAGGGTCCAGTTCCTTCATACCATTATAGAATTTAAACATGATGTTTTTGTAATACTCACGAAGGCCTTTGCACCATCCTTCAATCTGTTCCTTACTTTCATGAGCCAGTGCTCCGAAGATATACTGACCTATTACATTGGCGCAAAGGTTCGCAGTATATTCAGCTACTGACTGAGTATGGAACTCTTCATTATCAGTGATTAAAGCTCCTATTCTTAAACCACAGGCACTCCATACCTTTGATGCGGTATCGAGGCTTATTCTTCTGCCTTCTATGCCAGGTACATCTGCATCAGTGATTCCCCAGATGCTTACAAGGTCTCCGTCAACATAAAACAATCCACGATAAGCTTCATCGCTGATCATCCACATATTATATTTTACACATATTTTAGCAAGCTCTTTAAGAGTTGCATAGTCGTAAAGTTGTCCTGTAGGATTGTCGTAAGGTATTACAAGAAGTGCTCCAGGATTGTGTTTTTTAATGGTTTCTTCAATTTTGTCTAGCTCTGGAAGGCTGAACTTGCCATCTTCGCCTAAATGACGTTTTACTGTAACAGTTTTACGTCCGATTCTTTCTGCAAAAGAAATATAATTTGTATAGGCTGGGTCTATCATCATAAGAGGCTTATCATCAGTGCCCGCAGCTCCGCAAACGCCCAGTAATAACAGTTCCATACCAGAGGATCCGCCATCGGTTACCTGAACGAATAATTTACTAGTATCAAAACCTTGGCATTTGAGAATGTTTTTAAATGCATCCTGAGCCTCAGCTACACCGGCAGTACCTGAATATCTTACAACACCCTTTGCAAATGGGCTTTCAGGTGCATCCAATGAAAACATCCTTTTCAGCATAGCAGGATTTGTTGGAAGTGAAACGTTTCCAATTGCTACATTGACTAACGCAGGTTTAACTTTACGCTCGCCAAATTTCATCTGTCCAAGTCTGACGTCTGATGGCATCCTTTTCTTCAAATGTTCTGACAGTACTGGTTTGTTCATAAAAAATACCTCCTAAAATTATAATTATAATTTATAAAATATTTATCTTCATATAATATTATATCAGTTTAATTAAATTATTGCTATGATGCTCAATTTATAGTAATTATTAAATATATTTTATTCGTCCAGTACTACAAAATATAAAGAAGTATCTTAATTAACTAAGATACTCCCATGCCAAATTTAAAATCTATTTAAATTCTCTTATTATAATTTCTACAGGTACATAGGGTACTTTTATATTTACCATATTGCTATGTGAACACATATAAAAATAACTTCTGTCACCTATACAATCATATTGTAATTGTTTATTTCTAATATTTTCATCTTTTTTTGCATCATACATATAAAATCACTCCTTTTAGGTATATTACCCAAAAGTCAGAAATTAAATGTAAAAGCTAAATAAATGTTTATCAGAGATAAGTAGAGAATAAATTAAATAAATGATTAAATATATTGAATTATTAAAAATGACTTTAAAAAAACCTACAAATTATATATAATGGGTAGATAGTAACTTTTTTTATAAAGGAGAATCAACTAATGAATGAAATACTTAACTATTATATAGAAACATGGGGTTGCCAAATGAATGAGGAGGATTCCGAAAAAATATCTGGTATGCTAATACCCATGGGATATAAAAAAACTAGGGATAAGGAAAATGCTGACATAATTATATTTAATACTTGTTGTGTTAGAGAAAACGCAGAGCAAAAGGTTGATGGAAACATAGGAGCTTTAAAGAATATGAAAAAACAAAATCCAAACCTTATAATAGCAGTTACTGGATGTATGATGCAGCAAAAAGGCATGGCTAAACATATAATCACTAAATTTCCATTTGTAGATATTATAATCGGAACACATAATGCTTATAAATTTCCTGAGTACTTAAAAAGAATACAAGGCGGCGAACCGTCTATTGTAGAAATTTGGGATAAAGAACAAGATATCATAGAAGGAATGCCTATAGACAGGGAAAGTAGTATAAAAGGATTTGTTACTATAATGTATGGTTGCAATAATTTCTGCACTTATTGCATAGTTCCTTATGTAAGAGGAAGAGAGAGAAGTAGAAATCCAGAAGATATTATAAATGAAATAAAAACTTTGGTTTCAGAGGGTTATAAAGAAATAACCGTACTTGGTCAAAATGTTAATTCTTATGGCAAGGGATTAATTCCTGAAATAAATTTTGCGGAGTTACTTAGAAGAATTAACAATATTGAGGATTTAGAGAGAATAAGATTTATGACATCTCACCCAAAGGATTTATCTATTGAAGTAATAGAAGTAATAGCTGAGTGCGATAATATTTGCGAACAAGTTCATTTGCCAGTACAATCTGGTTCAACTAATCTACTAAATAAAATGAATAGACACTACGATAGAGAGCAATACTTGGAATTAGTTAAAAACATTAAAAACATACTACCCAATGTTGGACTAAGTACAGATATTATTGTTGGATTTCCAGGAGAAACAGAGGAAGACTTTGCTGAGACCTTAAGTCTTATGGAAGAGGTGAAATTTGATTTAGCATTTATGTACCTTTATTCTAAAAGAAAAGGAACTCCGGCAGATGAAATGCTATCGCAAGTACCTGATAAAATTAAGCATGAAAGATTTAATAGATTAATTGAAGTTGTTAATAGAACTTCTAAAGAAAGAAATATAGAATATGTAGGAAAAATTGTAGAAGTGCTAGTTGAAGGTTTTAGTAAAAATGATAAAACCAAATTAACGGGAAGAACAAGAACAGGAAAATTAGTTAACTTTGAAGGTAATTACAAAGCTATTGGAGAGCTGGTATCAGTTCAAATAACCAATGCACATTCTTTTTCACTTATGGGTGAAGAAATATTAGGCGCATAGACAAGCAAGGGGGCATTTCAATTGGCATTAACTCCAATGATGATACAATATTTTGACATAAAAGAAACCTGCAAGGACTGTATACTGTTTTTTAGATTAGGTGACTTTTATGAAATGTTTTTTACTGATGCTGAAGTTGCAGCAAAAGAATTAGAACTGGTGCTTACAGGACGTGACTGTGGACTAGAAAAGAGAGCACCTATGTGCGGAATTCCACACCATGCAGCGAATACCTATGTGGGCAGACTAATTGCAAAAGGATATAAGGTTGCTATATGTGAACAAGTAGAAGATCCCGCACTAGCAAAGGGCATAGTTAAAAGAGATATAATTAAAATAATTACACCAGGAACCTATACTGATTCAGGTTTTTTAGAAGAGAGTAAAAATAATTATATTATGAGTATTTATATTGATAAAAAAACTAATTTTTGTGGATTATGTTTTTGTGATATATCAACTGGTGAATTTAGTTGCACAGATACTAAACTTAACCTTGTTAATATACTAGATGAAATTTCAAAATTTAGCCCAAAAGAAATTATTGTATCAGAGGATATATCTGAAGATATGCTTCTAGCTATCAAGGAAAGATTTAATGTATCCTACTCATCTTATCCAAATGATTATTTTATAAGGTCAGACTATACTTTAATAAAAAACCAGTTTCACAATTTTTGTGAGAACACTCTGTCAGAGGCATTGCTTAGGAGTATTACAGGACTTCTTACTTATATTATGGATACTCAAAAGAATTCTCTGTCTCACATAGATACTATAGAATATTATGATATTTTAGATTATGTAAGTTTAGATGCAAATTCCAGGAGGAACTTGGAACTTACGGAAACTTTAAGAGATAAAACTAAGAAAGGCTCGCTGCTTTGGGTATTAGATAGAACTAATACTGCCATGGGAGCTAGAAGACTACGTAAATGGTTAGATCAACCGCTAATAAATAAATGTTTAATAGAAGAAAGATTAGAGGCTGTTTGCGAATTGAAAAATAATATATCCACCCACGAAGATTTAAAAGAAGTGCTTATGGATATATATGATATAGAAAGGCTAGTAGGAAAAATTTCTTCAAAGAATGTTAATGCTAAGGAATTAATCTCTCTTAAAAATTCTATAGAAAAAATACCAAAGGTTAAATCCATTTTAACTGGTTTAAATAGCAAACTAATGAAAAAAATATATTTGAATTTAGACGACTTAAAAGATATATATGATACTTTAAATAAGTCCATTATTGAAAATCCAGCTATATCTATTAAAGAAGGAAACATTATAAAGGAAGGCTTAAATACTGAAATAGATGAGCTAAGGCTTGCTAAGGCTCATGGTAAGGAATGGATTGCTACATTAGAAAATGATGAAAAAAGTATAACTGGAATAAGATCCTTAAAAGTAGGCTACAATAGAGTGTTTGGCTATTATATTGAAATAACAAAAGCAAATATTCCATTAATCCCCGAGGGCAGGTATATACGGAAGCAAACACTATCTAATGCAGAAAGATATATTACTCCTGAACTTAAGGAAATGGAAGATAAGATTTTAGGTGCAGAAGAAAAATTAGTGAATATTGAATATGAGGTATTTGTAGGCATACGTGAAGATATTGAAAAACACGTAGAAAGAATGAAAAATACTGCACAGCTAATATCAGAAATTGATTGTTTAAGTTCGCTGGCTACAATTGCGCTTGAAAATAATTACACAAAACCTGAAATAAATATAAAGGGTATTTTTAATATAAAGGGGGGAAGGCATCCTGTAGTAGAAAAAATGATGCCGGCCAATACTTTTATTGAAAATGACACATATATGGATACTGTGGATAATCAACTACTATTAATAACTGGACCTAATATGGCTGGTAAATCCACCTATATGCGTCAAGTTGCCTTAATAACAATTATGGCTCAAATAGGAAGTTTTGTTCCTTGCGCGTCTGCAGATATATCTATATGTGATAAGATATTTACCCGAATAGGGGCCTCAGATGATCTTGCTGCTGGTAAAAGTACTTTTATGGTAGAAATGTGGGAAGTATCTAATATATTAGAAAATGCAACTAATAAGAGTTTAGTATTACTTGATGAGGTAGGTAGAGGCACTAGTACTTATGATGGACTAAGTATTGCTTGGTCTGTAATTGAGTATATTTGTAAGAACTCTAATATAAGAAGTAAAACCTTATTTGCTACCCACTATCACGAGTTAACAAAACTTGAAGGAATAGTTAAGGGCGTTAAAAATTACTCCGTAGCTGTAAAAAAAATACTAAATGAAATTGTATTCATAAGAAAAATTGTACCAGGTGGAGCTGACAAATCCTATGGGATAGAGGTGGCAAAGTTAGCAGGGCTACCAAAGGATGTAATTAGCAGAGCAAATGAAATTTTAGAAGTATTAGAGAATCTTAATAATACAGAAATTGATTTAATCGACAAGAAAAATTCAGATAATAAACATTCTAACAAAGCTAAGGATAAGAATGATAAAAAGTTCATTGAAAATACTACAATGAAAGAAGTAGCTGTAACTTATGCACCTAACATAGGGGAAGAGGAAGCAACTCAAATTAGTTTTACAGACATAGAGAAAGATAATATGTTAGAGGAAATTAAAAATATAAATATCCTTAATCTGACGCCAATGGACGGGTTTAATAAGTTATATGAGTTAATAAAAAGAGTTAAGTCGCTATAGTAATAGCTAAGTAGCTATAGATATAGCTAAGTTGCTATAAAATAGCAAAGGATGTGAGTTATCATGAGGATAAACATATTAGAAGTTGAAACCTCTAATAAAATTGCTGCAGGTGAAGTAGTAGAGAGGCCATCGTCAGTAGTCAAGGAGCTTGTGGAAAATAGTATAGATGCAGGTGCTAAAAATATTACAGTAGAGATTTTTGAGGGTGGTCAAAAAAATATAAAGGTAATTGATGATGGTGACGGAATACATATTGATGATATAGAAAAGGCATTTTTGCCTCATGCTACTAGTAAAATAAAATACGTTGAAGATATTTATAATATACACACCTTAGGTTTTAGAGGAGAGGCATTACCGAGTATTGCCTCTGTATCTAAAACCATACTAAAAAGTAGAACTAAAGAATCAACTATAGGTAAAGAAATATCCCAGTCCTCAGGGGATATATTATACGTTAAAGAAATAGGATGTAATGTTGGTACAACTATAGAAGTTGTGGATCTATTTTTTAATGTGCCTGCAAGACAAAAGTTCTTAAAGTCACCTCAAAGAGAAGCCGCTTTAATATCAGATATTTTGGGAAGACTTGCACTAGCTAACAATGAGATTTCTTTTAAACTGTTGAGCAATGATAAAAAGGGCTTATCTACTTATAGCTCTACAAATCTTTGTGATACTATTAGATATATATATGGTAAAGAGGTTGTAGGGAACATTACAAGTTTTGAAAAGTTCAACGATATAATGTCTGTTCATGGATATATTGGTAATGCAGAAATAAGTCGCGGAAGCCGAAATAGGCAAAGTATTTTTGTTAATAAAAGGTATGTTAAAAGTAGTCTAATTACTGCAGCAGTAGAGCGTGCTTTTAAATCTTTTTTGACTATAAATAAGTTCCCCTTTTTTGTAATATTTCTGGATATTTTTCCTGAGTATATAGATGTTAATGTTCACCCACAAAAGACTGAAATTAAATTTCAAGAGGATAAAGCTGTGTTTAAGATTGTTTTTGATGCAGTGCATACAGCAATTGGGGATAGTCTAAGAGGCAATTTTAACGTAACAGAAGAAGACAATGAAAATTATAGTGGTAAGGAAACTCCTAATAATACTTTAAGAAGTGAAATTTATGATTTTAACAGGATAGTTATAGATGAAAGAGATAAAGCAGAATTAGAAAAACATGTTCAAATTCCATTAGATTTTAATTATAAAACAATAAACAATGATAGGGACGATTCTTATAGTGAAACTATTAATGGATTACCTAATCAAGGTGTAACTGAAAATATTAAAGAGAACTATGGTATTAAATATGATATGGGTCAGGATCCCCCAGTAAATGAAATTTCTAATATTTCAAAGTTTCCCCAGCTGCGAATTATAGGGCAATTTAATAAGACTTATATTTTAGGTGAAGCATATAATGAGCTTTACTTAATTGACCAACATGCAGCTCATGAAAAAATACTATTTGAAAAATATAAAAGTGAAATTATAAATTCAGAAGTGTTAGCTCAGATTTTACTTACACCAACAGTAATAGAACTTAGCTCTGATGATTATGAACATTATATTGAAAATGAAGAAGTTTTTAAAAATTCTGGGTTTGATATTATTGAATTTGGAGAAAACACAATAAGTATAAAGGAAGTCCCTATTATACTTGGAAAACCAGATATTAAAAACCTCTTCAATGAGATATTGGATAATTTGAAGAATATGGGCACAGGTAAAACTATAGAAATTAAGTATCACCGTATAGCAACCCTGGCATGTAAAGCAGCAGTAAAAGCAAATAATCAGCTTTCAGAAATAGAAATGAATAAATTAATAAATGATTTAAGATATATTGATGAACCTTTTACTTGTCCTCATGGAAGACCTACAATAATAAAAGTTACACTAAATGAACTAGAAAAAAGATTTAAAAGAATACAATAGAAAAAAGGTGGAAGCATGAAAGATTTATTTATTTTAGCAGGGCCTACAGCTGTAGGTAAAACAGAAATTTCTATAAAACTGGCACAAAGGCTAAATGGAGAGATTATATCAGCTGATTCAATGCAAATATACAAATCTATGGATATTGGTTCTGGTAAGATTTCAGAAGAAGAGATGAAGGGAGTGCCTCATCATCTAATAGATATAATAGAGCCTAGTGAAAATTTTAGTGTGGCTGAATTTAAAGAAAAAGCTGAAAGTGCTATAAAGCAAATAACCAATAAAAATAAACTCCCGATGCTAGTTGGTGGAACGGGGTTTTATATCAATTCACTAATATATAATTATAGTTTTGCAAGGACCAATAAAGATGAAAACTATAGAGATTATCTTACAACACTTGCAAATACAGAATCAAACGAATATGTACATAGCTTACTTAAAGATATAGATGAAGAAGCCTACAATAAATTAAATGCCAATGATTTAAAAAGAGTTATTAGAGCTTTAGAAGTTTATAGGGTCAGCGGTAAACCGATGAGTGAGTTTAAAGAGGAGCAAAACCTTTTGGATATACCTTATAATATATATTATTTTGTGTTAAATATGGATAGACAAAAATTATATAGTAGAATAAATTGCCGTGTAGATGCAATGGTGAAAAACAATTTAATCAATGAAGTTATAGAATTAAAAAAAATGGGCTATAATGCAGATATGCAGTCAATGAAGGGTATAGGCTATAAAGAGTTGCTTTACTATTTGAATCATGAAATATCCTTAAATGAGGCTATAGAAATGATTAAACAAGGAAGTAGAAATTATGCTAAAAGGCAGCTTACCTGGTTTAGAAAAGATCCAAGAATAAATTGGATTAACAAAGATGATTTCAACAGTGATGATGAAATTGTAGAGTACATTGTTAGTCAACTGTATTCTAAGAAAAAATTGCTAATATTTTCGTGAAATAAAAGGATTTTTAGGTTGTTTATAGAATATTCTTAAAATACTAATTGTGGAGGTGCATTTATGAATAAATCTAATAATAATTTACAAGATATAATTCTGAATGGGGCAAGAAAAAATAAAATACCGGTTATTTTATATTTGACAAATGGTTTTCAGTTAAAGGGGAATGTAACAGGGTTTGATAGTTTCACGGTAATATTAAATTGCGATGGAAAACAAATGATGATATATAAACATGCTATTTCTACCATAACTCCATCAAAACCAATATTATTTAATGACATTTCAGAAGAAAGCTCTTTACCTTTGTAAGCTTAGAAAGTTACTTCTTAAGTCATTAGTAAAGCCACTTTAGTTGGTTTTTAATATGAAGGACCTTAAAGACACGAAACATACCTTATATTAAGGTGTGTTTTTTTATGTTTAAATTTTTTCTTTATAACTTTATAAACTCCAATTACCATTATATTACCTACTGCATTTATTAAAAATTAAATGAACTTTTTAATTTTAATTACGTTAAAGTTATGAAAATATAAAAAGAGGAGGATAAATATATGTTTGAAGGAATGGATTTATTAGAATTATTAAAATTATTTGCACCTATAATTATACTAGAGGTAATGCTTGTGGGTTTCTGCTTATATAGATTAGCGCGAGACAGAGTAAGATTTTTACCTAAGTGGGCGTGGGCTTTAATTATACTTTTTATTCAATTAATAGGTAGTATAACTTTTTTATTAATAGGAAGAGAGCGTGAATAAGATGCTTAAAGTAGTAAATATCAACAAAAAATATGGAGAGTTTGAAGTTTTAAAGGATATATCCTTTGAAATAAAAAAGGGGACCATATACGGCTTTTTAGGACCTAATGGATCAGGAAAATCCACAACTATGAATATACTTTCAGGATTAATTAATTTTAATGGTGGAGAGATATATCTAGATGGAGAAGATTTTAAAAAGAATAAAAGAAGATTATTGAAAAAGGTGGGATACCTTCCACAAAATCCAGTTTTCTATAATTATATGAATGCTGTTGAATATCTGCATTTTATTGGTGAGATAGCTGATATGCCAGAGAAAAATATAAAGGAGAGAACTATAGATATTTTAGACATTGTAAAGCTTAATGAGGCAGCAAAGAGAAAAATAGGACAATATTCAGGTGGGATGAAACAAAGGCTAGGAATTGCAGTGGCACTATTTAACAAACCAGAAATAGTTTTTTTAGATGAACCTACCTCTGCACTAGATCCTGAGGGAAGAATGGAAATATTAGAGTATATAAAAGACTTGAAGGTAGAAGGGACCACTGTTTTTATATCCACTCATATTTTGAGTGATATAGAAAGGATTTGTGATGAGGTAAGTATTTTGGATAAAGGGCAAATACTCATATCTGATAATTTAGAGAATTTAAAGAATAAGTATATTCAACCTATATTCGATATTGAGTTTGAAAAACACTGTATAAAATTAGACAAAGTTCTTTTAAACTTTAAATGGGTAGAAAGTGTTTCAATGTTGGGAAATAAGGCTTCCATCTATGTTAATAATTTAGATATTGCTAAATTTGAACTTTTAAAAATTCTTGTGCAGGGAGAAAATACTATTTTGTCATATAATTTAAGAAAAAGTAATCTTGAAGATATTTTTATAAGGCTGGTGAATAATAATGATAACCTTTAAGGCGTATTTTAAGAAAGAAATAATGGAATCCAAAAGACAATATAAGTATATTATACTTGCTGTAGGAATAATTGCATTTGCTATTTTAAACCCTTTTATGTTAAAGCTACTTCCTAAAATATTGGAACAGCAGTTAAAAGGAGATTTAAGTTCATTATTTATTGCTACTCCTAAAAGTGCAATTAATGAATACATTAAGAGTCTTTTCCAAATTGGAACCTTATTTATTATATTCACTTTGGGAAGTAATATAAATGAGGAAATAAATGAAGAAAAATTGGTGTTTCCATATTCTAAGGGAAGTATGCCAGCTGGCATAGTACTAGCTAAAATAATTCATTATACTATTGTTGTAACCTTATTAACCTTCATAGGATTTTTAACTTGTGCTTATTATGGAAGTATTTTGTTACAAGGTGAAAAGGTTGCTTTATCAGGCATTATAAATTCAGCCCTTTTAATGTCCCTATTTTATTTTTTCAACATTACATTGGTAACACTTTTTAGTAGCATTGTGAAAAAAGGTGTAATAGCGGGGTTTATAACTGTTATGATAACTTTCACAAGTGTTATATTTGTAAATTTAAATACAATCGGAAAGTTTATGCCATACAAGTTAGTGGAGGGGGCAAACCAATTTACACTAGAAAATTACTCATATACTATAGCATTTTCAATTATGTGTAGCATACTATTTATAATAGCTACTATTTTTAACATGAACAAGGTTGAGGTAATATAATTAGAGATTTTGAACAAAACACAAACAAGGTTTATTTTACCAAAATTCCATAAAATATTGACATTAATGTAAATATTAATTATAATATTTATATAGCACCTGGTTAATTATACGTAGAGCAAAGAGAATACCTATTAATAATTGTTATGTTACCTAAAACAAAAGGGATATCAAAACAAGGGGGTATATATTATGCCAGATAAGGGTAAAAGTAAAGGTACCACAACTAAGAACACTGGTAAAAAAGGTGAGAAAAAAGAACAAAAAAACAAAGGACCTAAAAAGTAAAAAAAAATCCTGAGCTCAAAGAGTTCAGGTTTTTTTATAATTTTAACGCAATAAGGTGAAAAACATAGTTATGCAAAAGTATTTAATAAATGGCTTTATTTATAATAAAGCTAAATTAATATAAATTATAGTAGGGGGCGGTATTCATGACCACCAGCATGTTAAAAATTATTGCATGTGTATTAATGTTGATTGATCACATGGGGGCAGCACTTTTCCCAGAGGCTATAATGCTAAGAATGATAGGAAGATTATCATTTCCTATATTTGCATATTTAATTGCTATAGGATATTCTAAGACAAATTCATTTTCTAAATATTTATATAGATTGTTAATATTTGCAGCTGTATCTCAAATACCATTTTCATTAGCTTTCAGTGAAGGGATTAGTATATATAGTTTCAATGATTTTTTAAGATTTTTTGTAGGAAGTCCAACTCCACATTTAAATATTTTCTTTACTTTAGCAATTGGATTAATAGCAATACGTGTATGGGATAAAGGAGAATCTAGCACTAATAAAATAATAGCTGTATCGATTCTAGGTATAGCAGCACAATTTTTTAGTACGGATTATGGGATTTATGGAGTTGCTATGATTCTTGCATTTTATATTTTTAAAGATAGCAAAATTAAAACAGTTATATCTCAAACTATTGTATTTATATTATTTTATGCATCACAAATTTTATTAATGTCCTTAAATTATCCGGGTGTATCAATTAGGTTAATTTGGTTTAATCAAGCATTATCCTTACTATCATTACTTTTCATATTTAGCTATGACGGTGAAAAAGGTAAAGGCTTGAAATACTTTTTTTATGCTTTTTATCCAGTGCATTTGTTAATAATAGGATTAATAAAAATTTTCATGTAGTTTATTATTCTATTATTAAAAAAGTATGTATTACGTAAAAGTATTTAACGTAATATATACTTTTTTAATTTTAATGGAATACAGATATTATCTTAGTTGTTATATTTCCAGCTATATCCACAGTTTTAACTTCGATATAATTTAATCCTGAAAAAAGTTTTACTCCGGTTTCATAGGTAGCAGTTTTAGCGTATATATCTGATGTTGTGGATATTTCATTTCCATTTACAAATAATTTAAACCCGTAGTTATTATCCATAACTTCACAATTGAGTTTAAAGGTATCAACATTATTTGCCACAGTTATTATTTTATCTTTGCTTGATATATCAATATCTTTAATAGTTAGCTTAGGCGCAACTAAATCACAATAAAGGGTTAATGCATAGTTTAAAATTTTATATTTTTCATCCACAACGGACACTAGAACTTTGTTCTGTCCGTCTACTAAGTTTATTTTTTTAGAAAAAGTTAAATTCGACGTCACTGTAACTTCTTCGCCTTGTATTTTAAAAGATTTAACACTAGTGGATAAGTCTCCACCTAAAATAGCTGAAGTTGTGTTGTAAAAACTACCTTCTCTTTTAACACCTGTAAAATTAATATAAAGCTTCTCATTTTTAACTATTACATTTGTTGTGGCAACTCCTATTATATTATCCACTAAATCATAAGCTTGTACTGTTATTTGATGTTTTCCGGGAGTTAGGTTATCAAAGTTATAAAACAATTCCATAATATTTTCTGCCACAACTTCACCATCTAATAGAATATTGAAATATCTCATATCTGACATAAGTTTATAGTCTCCAGAATAAGTTAGCTTAAAATTGCCTAAAGGATATACGGTGTCAGATTTAGGAGACGTAATTGTAAGTGCCTGGGCTTCTATGATAGTTTCATACTTATAGGTATTGCCAGCATAATCAGTGCAGTAAATTAATACATCATTTTTGCCGCTTTTCAGGTCTAAATTCACAAAATAATTTCCAGTAGCATCCTTAGCTAAATCTAAAGAGGTGCTTCCAGTTTTATCTGTACAATACTTTTCATTTATAATTATTTGAAAATTTTTTATTCCAGATAAATTATCTGTTGCTTTAAATTTTAAAACATGTTTTCTTGAGGTTACATAGCTTTGAGAAGTCATTAATACAGTTGGGAGGATTGAATCTACTTTAATTGGCAATTTCATTGTTTGATATTTAGAGTCAGCAGATGAATCTATTGAAGCTTTAATTTTAAAATAATATTGACCATCTTTAACTGTCTCATATTTTCCACTTACAGGGTTATAACTAGTTAAGTCCCATATCCAAGGTGACAATTCTTCATAGTTATCATCTTGAAATACATCAATAGGCTCTGGGGACCATAGATCTTTATACAAATCTTTTTCTACTCCAAGACTGCGAACTAAATTTCCCTTTTCATCAACTACGTCAACTACCATAGTTTTTGCATTTCTAAGCAAGGCAATTTTAGGATATATGGTTACTTTCCCATTTGCAGCGGTTACGGCAATTTTGGTTTCGTCAACTATGGGCAATAAGATATCTTTGTCTACATACATTACACCTAGAAGGGTCTCACCATCGTTTTTGGACAATTGATAAATAGCAGTTTGTCCTAAATAGGAATCACTATCCCAAAGAGGTTTATCCATTATTAAAGATTCATTCCACTCTCCATAGAAACCCATGTATGGAATTCCAAGTGCTTGTCCCTCTTTTGAGGTAGGTTCAAATGTCAGGAAACCTTCTAAGAAGATTCCTTTAGGAGTAGATTTTGGTATATTAATTGTAACATTTAGCGACGCTGTAGAGCCAGCAGGAATAATTATTTTATCTTTGTCGAAAGAAACGGTAGCTCCTTTCAGAATTAAATCTCTTGCTTCATCACTCTTATCACAAAGAACAACATTTGGAGTTTTAATAGTATAGGTTTCTTCTTTTATTCCGTAGTTTTTAAATGTTAAAGTAAATGACTTTGTAAGTTCATTAATTTGCTTTAATGCTACAGTGGCATTACCATGTTCATCTACTACAGTTACATTAGATTTAACAGCTGAGGCTGCATCTACGAGCCCTGCACCTTGTCTCCTTGGAGAAAATGGAATCAATTCTTCCACTGTAGATAAATCTATTTGAGGTTTCGCTGTATTTATTACTAACTGTTTTGCAAGTTCTGCCTTTTCTTTTGGTGTTAAGTTATTTAATTTTAATTCCTTTGTATGCTGTAATACTAATGCTATGATACCAGCTATATGAGGAGAAGCCATAGAGGTTCCAGACATATATTTATATTCATTATCATTAACAGTGGAGAGGATGTCTCCACCGGGGGCAGTTACTTGAGGCTTAAATTCTAAATCAGTTGTAGGTCCCCAAGATGTAAAGTCTGACATTTGTCCTTTAGTAGGATTCTCTATATTGACTTTTTTATCTGGAAATTTAATTTTTGTTCCACTCTTTATGGAGTTTTGTATTATAGTTCCATCTTCGTTAGTTATAAACAATGATGGAATTTTAACATTAGCGTCAGCAGCCATATTAATAAATCCAGTTTCACCCTCACTATTATATATAATGGCGGCTACAGCGCCTGCTGCTTGTGCATTTAATTTCTTTTCTATAAAAGGAATATCTCCTCTTTTAATTAGTGCTACTTTTCCTTTTAAATCATTACCCACAAAATCTTTAAGAGTTCCAAGATTACAATCAACTACATTATATTCACCATTTAACAATCCGATTGGGTTTACTTCTGAGGGAGAATATGCAGCATTTTTATATTCATTACCTACACTATAAGTAAGCGCTGGTGTTGTAAGCATGCTATTTTGAATAGATGCTACACTGAGTGCTTCTTTTGCTACACTTGGAGTGCTAACTACTGATGTATCTACTATATCTTCAACTTTTTCAGGATAAGTTGAGTATGCAGAATTTCCAGCAGATAATACAACAACCACACCTTTTTCCTCAGCTTCCCTTATAGATTTTTGAATAGGTGCACTATTTTCTACAAAGCCGGAATCAGAGCCTAAACTCATATTTATTACATCTGCACCAAGTTTTACAGAGTCATCAATAGCTGCAACTACATCTTCATCATTACAACTAGGGTAATCGGGGTCATTTGAGAATACTTTCATTGCAAGTAATTGTGCTTCTGGTGCAACTCCTTGAATTGCTTCGAATTTTGAAACCTCTGTAGTGCTTCCATTTGCAGCAACTATACCAGCTACATGCATTCCATGCATGCTAACTTCATCAATTATATTTTGATTTTTATCGGCATAATTATATCCATATGGTACTTTGTCTGTGAAGTATTTTCCTTTTCCTTCTGGGTTTTTATTTTTTAGTTTTGCTTTTGAAGGATCAGTAAGTCTCATATCTTTATGCCTATAATCGATACCACTATCAATTATAGATATTACCATGCCTTCGCCTTTATATTTAGAAACCTGCCATTCCTTAAGTACATTAGTTAAATCTTTTGCTGAAGTCATGGTTTCGTTATATGCTAGCCCTTTAGTTATTTCTTTTGCTGAAGTATTAAGTATTAAGAAATTTGAAGTTAAAAGACTAATGGTAAGAATCAGGCTTAAAAGCTTATGTCTTTTCATAATTTCCCCCTTATATTTAAAATAAAATAATTAACATTATATCACATTAATGGTAATTAATACAGAATAAATATGATTAAGTAATATTTTTAAAAGCTACTATATAAAGAGTATAAGTGCTAAACTATTTATAAAGGAAGGTGCTATTATTTATGGAAGAATTAGTTAAAGGAAAACTAGATAGACTAATAGAATTATTTCAACAAGTATCTACTCAATATAAATGGGAGGAATCTTTGACAAATCATTTTACAGCATTGACTTATACAATAAACAACAGAAATTTTGATAAAGAAAAGATTGAAGATGTGAGAATGCATATAAAAAAAACTACGAGCGTGTTTTCTAATTATAGAGGTACTTCTAAGATAATTTTATCAGCATTACTTGCATGTCAATATGATAATCCAAAGCAGGAATTTGATAAAATGTTGAATTATGATAAAAGGATGAAAGAGGTAGGCTTTAAGAATAATATGTATTTACCAATAGCTAATTATGCTCTTTTAGCTACCTGTAATGAAGAATGGGTGGATACAAGAATAAATAAAGCTATAGAGATATATAGTGAAATGAAAAAAAATCATCCCTGGTTAACTGGTGGAGATGATTACCCGCTTTCTATACTTTTAGCAAATTCAGATGGTTCTGTTAATAGTATTATTGAGAATATGGAAGAGCGGTATCAATTATTGAATGAAAACGGCTTTGGAAAAAATAATGGGCTTCAATTTTTATCTCATATATTAGGATTTGACCAAGAGACAAATAAAGTTAAGGTTTTAAGATGTAAAGAAATATTTGATAAACTAAAAGAAAATAACATGAAGGTTTACTCTAGTGGGTATGCCGTAATTGGCTTCTTAGCTATACTTGGCGAAAAAGGGTACGAGGCAGTAGATCAAGTTATTGAAATTGTTAAAGTTCTTAAGTCCACTAAAAAATATAAATGGTTAACCAAAGAAACCCATTTATATACTGCAGCTGCTTTGGTTAGTGATGTATATATTGATAATATGAAGAATCAAAAGGATCTTATTCAAACATCTATTGGAATTTCTATAGAAGCATTAATTGCAGCACAAACAGTAGCTATCATAGCAGCAGCTAGTAGCACTGCAGCTATATCAGCAGAATCCTCTTCCTCCTAAATATAACAATTCCACAAAAGCGTTAAGAAAAGTATATATTATGTAAATTGCATTTGAGTAAGCTTTAGCAATTCTTAACTAATTTTAATTGAAGATACGTTAAGAAAAGTACATGTCTGAGCATAGCGAGTTGTACTTTTTAGTATCTTTAATTAAAATTTGTTTAGAATTACTTAGTGAAAAGAAACGCAATTGTAATAATATATACTTTTCTTTTGTGTTATTAATGTTTAGTAGGTAATTCATCTAATGTTTTTAGCTCATATCCTAGGCTTTCCCATTGCGTAATTACATCATCTAATATTTCTGCATTGGTTTTAGATACTGCGTGTAGCAACATAATTCCACCATTATGGGTTCTTTGCAGTATACGTTTTTTTGCTATTTCATGAGAGGGTTGCTTATCAGTAAGCCAATCCATGTAAGCAAAACTCCAAAATATAGTTTTATAGCCATAGTTTTGAGTATATTGTAAGGATAATTCACTATATTTGCCCATAGGAGGTCTAAAATATTTAGACATTTTTTTCCCGGTAATATTCTCAAATGATTCTTCTACATCAGATAATTCTCTATTGAATTTTTCCTCGTCTACTATTGATGCCATTGAGGGATGGTGATTACTGTGGTTACATACTAGATGCCCTTCATCTACCATTCTTTTAATTAATTCTGGGTTAGAGGTAATATAGGGCTTTACAACAAAAAAAGCTGCTTTAACATTATGTTTTTTTAAAACATCTAAAATTGGAGCAGTATATCCAGCCTCATAGCCTTCATCAAAAGTTAGATATAATATCTTTTTTGATGTATCTCCCAAATAATAACATTCGAAGTTTGATATAATTTTATTGGTTTCTTTAGGCCCTTCAGGTGGAGTATTGTCATTACGAGGCTGGAAATACCAATTATATTCTTTAGTACTTAAACCATTGAGAGTTTTATTATTACTAAAGACGTTTTTGAAAAAATGTATTAAGCTAGGTTTTTTTGAGTTATCATAGTTATGATATTCAATATATTTATTTTTAGAGTCTATTATTGAGCTGGGTCTTAACTCTTTGCTAATGGCAGTGGTTGATAAACAGTTAACTGTAAGCATTGAAGAAATAATAATACTCAATATCTTTGATTTCAAATTAATCACCCCTAGTTAATCCTATTTAGATATGTTAATAAATTGTTTTACAACTTAGTATGCTCTGTAGATGTCAATATATATTCGAAAATTATAAAAAGTTTAATGAAATTATAGTTATAGTATAAGCAATTACAGAAAAATCATACTTTCATGTTGTCATTAAGGTATACTATTAGTATGTCTACAGTGGAGGTGACGAAATGCAATTAACTTTAGAGCAACAAAAAATGATTCATAGCAAGCCCTCAAGATATAGCTTAATTCGAGGGAATAAAGGTTCAGGTAAGACAACTGCAGCCATTTATAGAAGTCTTTATCTGAAAAATCAATATTGCTTATATGAAGAGGATAAAATATTAATGTTAGCTTCTCGAGATGAGGATATAAATTTTATTAAAAACATATATAACATAGTAGAAGATGAAACTAGGTTAGATTATTTAAGTCTATTTTCTAATAATGAAAGAAAATTTCATGTGGTTACATTAGAAAGCATTGTACTTAAATATTTTTTAGAATATAAAAATAAATATAAATTTAATAGTGAACTAATTACAGATAGTAATAAAAAAAATATCATCATGAAAAATTGTATATTGGAAATTAAAAATATTTATCCAAGACTAAGAATATTACATACTGATTATGCTGAATTTTTTATAGAAGAAGTAAAGTGGATAAAAAGCTACAACTACCTAAAAGTTGATTTGTATTTACAAGCAAGTAGAACAGGTAGAAAATGTGAAAAATCAAAAGGGCCTCAAAGAATTTACAAAAATTCAACTGCTAGAAAAGCAATATTTCAGCTTATGCTTATCTATAATGAAAAGCTTAGGTCAGAGAATTTAGTTGATAATGAAGATATTAATATATTCGCTCTACAAATGGCAAAAACAATTACAGTAGAAAAGTATTGTCATATTATAGTTGACAAAAGTAACAATTTAACTAAGGTACAGGTAGATTTTATTAATGCACTATTTAATGAAAAATCTTATTCTAACATGATGTTTCTTGTTGATATAGATGTTCCCCACAATGCTAATTCGTGGATAATAAAAGGCAAAAGAGTTAATGCTAAACCTCTAGGAGAAAAGGCCAAAACACATTTATTTAAAAATAATTATAAAAAACAACAAACACTTCAAAATAAATATAAAGATATAAGCAGCAAAAATGTAGACATTAATTCATTGGAGAATTTTCAGTTTTGTGATTTAAGGCATAGCAGAGCATATGAATTTATGCGGGATTATACTAGAATATCAGATATTCTAGTAAATGATGAAAAAGGCGATTATGAGTATATAAATCAGGAATTATTGGAACTACCTGTATATAGTGATATAGCTGCAGGTGAACCTATACTTATTAATTCAGAAATAGAAGGGAAATTTTACCTTCCGAAGTACTGGCTAAAAGGAGTGAAAAATGCCTTTATTTTAAAGGTTAAAGGGGACAGTATGATTGGCGCTAACATTAATCATGGAGATTATGTAATAATAAGGCAGGAACATGCTGCAAATAATAAAGATATTGTAGCAGTTGACATAGGTGGTAACGCTACTTTAAAGAGGCTTTCTATAAACAAAGATAGGGTATTACTTATGCCGGAAAATGAAAAATATAAGCCTATAGTCATAGATAGCGAAGATACATATATTATAGGTACAGCTATAGGAATTATTAAGCATAAAAATTGATTTTTGGAAGGAGTTTAGAAAAATGAAAATATTTTTTATTTCCGATATACATGGTTCACTTTTCTTTTTAAAGAAGGCATTAGAATGTTATAAAAATGAAGGAGCTAGTTATATAGTAATGCTTGGGGATGCGTTATATCATGGACCAAGAAATCCATTTCCAGAGGAGTACAAACCGCAGGAAGTAGCTAGCCTTTTAAATGAATATAAAGAAAAGATAATAGCTGTTAGAGGAAATTGTGATAGTGAAGTGGATCAAATGCTAATAGAGTATCCTATGATGGCTGATTATTCTATAATATTTTACAATAACAGAAGATTATTCTTAACTCATGGACACATATATAACCAAGATAATTTGCCTAATTTAAGCGAAAATGATATTTTGATACATGGTCATACGCATCTTCCTGTAGCTGAAAAACATAATAAGATATATGTATTAAATCCAGGCTCCATATCTTTACCTAAGGAAAACATCCCCAATTCTTATGCAATACTTCAAGATAATTTATTTCAAATAAAAGATTTAGAGGGAAATGTAATAAAAGAAATAAATTTATAAAAATAATGCCTCAGGAGACCTTGAGGCATTAATAACTTTTCATTATTATAAAAATTAACACTTTTCATTTTAAAATTATTTCCTAAGAAAAAAGCTGAATTTATCTTTTTCTGAAACTGAAATAGATATATTCCGTTTATGGATAATATTACCATATTCTTGAGTTTGGCCATCACATACATTTGCGTAGTCAGTCTTGCCATCTTCTATCCATCCCATAAACACATAAGCGTGGGAAGGTACGCCAGGTTTTTTAGCAACATCTGTTGTAAAACATAGATCTCCTTTTTCCAATTTAGTAAAGTCAGTATTTTTTTTAAAGTCCATTGAAGTTAAATCTGTAACCAACTGCTTAACAGTAGATGTGTCATCAGGGATAGCAAAGCCATTGGATCTTAAAATTTCTGACAAGAGATATACAGTAACTCCTGTTTTACTTCCTTTGTTTAATTTGACTGCTTTTTCTAGGATTGATGTTCTATTTGCTTCTATATTTAAATATTCATAAATTTTCTCTTGGGATACAATAGGTTTAATGGCGCTATCAACAGTACCTTTTGTAACGACTTTATTGGTAGCTACATTTGCTTTTGGTTTCATGAAAGAGGTGTTCATTAATATAGAAAACACAATTATAGCTACTATAACTATAAAAAGTCCTAAAACAATTATATTGTTCTTAAACTCATTTTTGTCTGCCAGTTCATGCATTTCTTTTATATATTTTTGACTTTCACCATGATTTTTTAACTGATTCATTCCACTAGCTTTACTTTTATGATTTTCTAAATTTTTGTTTGAATACAGGTTATTAATACTTTCACTGGTTTCCTTTTCTGTTTGTTCATTTTTATCCATATTTTTCTGCTCACAAATATAAGTATGTAAATTATGATTTAACCTATATTTTTTGCAGCACCTCCCTTTAATTTTATATTGGTTATATTAAAGCGTTAATTTAATTTTATTTATTTTAAAAGAAACAGTTCATAAATTATTTGCATCACCTACTTTTTTACACTGTTATTATAACATATGACAAGGTATTTTAGTGCTATTTGTAAGAGTTTAAAATAATTTAATATTATGTGAAAAATATTACAGTTTTTAAATTATAAATTTAATATAATTATTGGTTTTTTATTCATAACTTCTAGGGTACTGTTTAGCTCAAGACTGTAGTATAATATATTTATTAATGATTATGTGGGGGTGGACAATGGCTGTAAAAATATTAACTGATAGTACCTCGTATATAAGTGAGGAGCTAAAAATAAAATACGATATTTCTGTAGTTTCATTAAGTGTTATTTTTGAAAATGAGGAATTTAAAGAAATCGGTATTGAAAATGAAACCTTTTACGAAAAGCTTAATAAGGGCAAAAATATTCCCACTTCATCACAACCATCATTAGAGGAAATGTACAACATCCTAGAAAAGCATGTAAAAGATAATAATGAAGTTGTTGGTGTTTTCATATCTTCTGATATGAGTGGGACGTATTCAAATGCATGCCTTGCAAAGAATATGATACTTGAAAATTATCCAAACGCAATAATAGAGATTATAGATTCTAGATCTAATTGTATGCAACTTGGATTTGCAGCATTAACAGGGTCGGTTGCAGCACAAGAGGGAAAATCTATTGATGAAGTAGTAAGTATTGTAAAAGACAATATAAAAAGAAGTAGATTTCTGTTTATACCAGATACACTAGAGTATCTAAAAAAAGGCGGCAGAATAGGTGGAGCAAGTGCACTGCTGGGTACTATTTTTCAAATTAAACCTATTCTCACTGTAGAAGACGGGAAAACAGAATTGTTTAATAAAGTACGGACTAAAAAACGTGCAATACAAACTATGATCGATAAATTTATTGAAGATATAAGTTCACACGGTCTTGGAGAAGTAATAATCCAACACATAAATGATGTAGAAGGGGCACAGGCTTTTGCAAAAACTGTTGAAGAGTATATAGGTAAAAAAGTAGATATAGCTCCAATTGGACCTGTAATAGGAACTCATGTTGGACCTGGTGCACTAGCTATTGTGTATTATACAAAAACAGATTTATAAAATTATAAACAAAGCCGTACTGTGAATTTGCAGTACGGCTTTGTTTATTAAATAACTTAATACTTTTCTGAGTACATTTCTCTTAAAATAGTTAATGTTTTAAGTAAATTTTGAACATGAAAGTTAAATACTATGTTTATATCGTTATTTATATAAGATGTACTAAGTATATTTTCATGGAACAATTCATTTATGTTAAAGCGGTTACACTCATTGAAATAGCAATTACAAGGCGAATTGGTAAATGTTAGAGAGTTTAGTATAACTAGGTGATTATAAGCAGTTTTTGAAGTATCTATAACACTATTAATTATAAGAACATGTTGGCTTTCAGCATTTTCACTTTGTATTTCACTTAGGTATGAGTCTAGTGATTTTTCCAATTTGGATATTTGAATTTTTAATGTAGAAAGATTAACATCACCATTGAAATTAAATGCCTCTTTAGATGTTATAAAAATATTACTGATTAAAATTTTTCCGTCTTTATGTAGGTTATCTAAAAATTTAGGATGGAATATATAATAGTTAACTAAAACTGATACCAATATACCCAAAAAAGTTTCTATAACTCTATTGAAACTATAAACTAAGGGAGTCCCTTCTTTAAGATTCGTCATTATTGCTAAAAAAACTACGCAGGCAATGATAACGGAATTTTTTCTGTTAAGAAGGTTCAACGAATAAATTACAAATATTATTCCAATGCTACTAAGAAATACATTGTTAGGACTTATAAGTGCGAAGGCTAATCCCCAAATTGCTCCTATAATAGTACCAATCATCCTGTTTTTACCTGTAGTAAAAGAATTGTGTACAGTGCTTTGCATTGTTATTACTGCAGCTATACATGCGTAAAAGGGAAATGTACTATGAAAAGCCCTTAATATAATTATACATATAAAAACTGAAATCGCAGTTTTTATATTTCTCATTCCTATTTTTTGCATATTGTTGCCTCCTGGTTACTTTTTGGGGTGGATACATAATGATGAACTATAAATAATGTTAGATGCATCTACTATGTTACCAAATCTGAATAAATTTGCAACTAGAAATTATATTTACTCATTGACAAATTACAAAATTTAAATTAAACTAAGAAGAAATATAAATTATATATATGTGAAGAAGTACACTTTTAAGTTAGTCCTGTGAGGCTAGGAAGGAGTATAAATGATTATGACATATTTTTTTTGTAGAGCCAATGAATTTTATGCTATTAAATATAATACAGTTATTAATATTCTCAATAAAGCTGTAAGTATATTTTCTATTTGGTTAATAAATGTGATTAATAAATTAATAAGGATAATAAGGATAACAAAAGGATTATTAAGTAATCTCTTTGTTATCCTTTATTTTGTTAGGAAAAATATTTTAGTCTGGCAATTGTATTTTTAGGATGAATAAATATTATACTAAATGAATATAATAAAGAGAAAAAACATTGCATTTTTTTAATAATTAATATATAATTAATAAAAATATGCAAGCAATGTCAAGGAGTATTACTAAAACATAATTAAAAAGAAAATATATATGATAAATAAGTATTTATACATAAATATGTATAAATATTCATAAATAGGGGTTGCTATTTTAGAAAAATCATTTTTACTAAGGAGGATTTAGAATGAAAGGCCAGTTGATTTTAGAAAATGGAATAATATTTGAAGGAAATATATTTGGGTATTTAGAGGAAAGCGTGGGCGAAGTGGTTTTTAATACAGGTATGACTGGATATGAAGAAATTTTAACAGACCCCTCTTATTATGGGCAAATAGTAACTATGACATATCCGCTCATAGGGAATTACGGAATTAATTTAGAGGATGTAGAGTCGAAGTCGCCTAAGGTTAAAGGCTTTATTGTTAGAGAAAAATGTGATTATCCAAATAATTGGAGATGCGAAATGGATTTAGAGGGATATTTTAAGCAGAATAAAATAATAGGCCTGGAAGGCATTGATACAAGAGCGTTGACAAAAATACTTAGAAATAAGGGTACTATGAAAGGCATTATTACCACAAAGGAATTATCTCAAAGTGAAATAAAGCAAAAGCTTGCGGCTTTTACTAATAGTGATGCTGTAATGAATGTAACTACGAAAGAATGCTACACAATTGAAGGTAGCGGAAAACATGTAGCTATTATGGACTTTGGAATAAAAGAAAATATACTGCGTTCATTTATGCAGAGAAATTGCAAGCTTACAATATTTCCTGCGGATGCAAAGGCAGAAGAAATGTTAAAGGTTAAACCGGATTTAATATTTTTATCAAATGGGCCTGGAAACCCTGAAGATTTAGTAGAGGTCATTAAGACACTAAAAGACATTATAGGCAAAGTGCCTATAGTGGGAATTTGCCTGGGACATCAACTTTTAGCTTTAGCTCTTGGAGGAAAGACTGAAAAACTCAAATTTGGTCACAGAGGGTGCAATCACCCTGTTAAAGCTATAAAAGAAAATAAGGTTTATATTACATCACAAAACCATGGATATTATGTAAGTGTGCTGCCGGAAGAAATGGAAATTACTCATGTAAGTGTAAATGATGGAACTGTAGAAGGTATGAGACATAAAAAAATGCCGATATTTTCTGTGCAGTTTCACCCAGAAGCTTCTCCGGGACCGAAGGATATGGACGTGGTTTTCGATAAATTTCTTTCAACGATATAGGTTAGAAATTTGGGGTTTAGATTTTACGAAATTTAGGATAGAAAATATAAAAAACAAGAGATATTTTAGAGGAGGATTAATATGCCATTAGATAAAAGCATTAAAAAAGTATTAGTAGTTGGATCAGGTCCAATAATAATAGGACAGGCTGCAGAATTCGATTATTCTGGAACACAAGCTTGTCAAGCATTAAAAGAGGAAGGCATAGAAGTTGTACTTGTAAACAGCAATCCAGCAACAATAATGACAGATAAAGAGGTTGCGGGCATTGTTTACATAGAACCTTTAACTATAGAATTCTTGGAAAAGGTTATAGAAAAGGAAAGACCGGATAGTATCCTTGCTGGAATGGGAGGACAAACTGGATTAAATTTAGCTGTAGAACTAGCTGATAAGGGAATTTTAGATAAATATAATGTGAGAGTGATTGGAACTTCTATAGAGGCCATAAAAAAAGGTGAGGATAGAGAAATTTTTAGAAATCTTATGCAGGAGATTAATCAACCTGTTATAGAAAGTGAAATTGTTACAGAAATTGAAGATGGATTAAGATTTGCCAGTGAAATAGGATATCCGGTAGTTGTAAGACCGGCTTATACTATGGGAGGCAGTGGAGGTGGAATTGCTGAAAACGAGGAGGAACTGCTTGAAATCTTACAATTGGGATTACAATTAAGCTCTATCGGTCAGGTCCTTTTAGAAAAGTGTATTAGTGGGTGGAAAGAGATAGAATATGAAGTTATGAGGGACAGCCTTGGTAATTGCATTTGCATATGTAATATGGAAAACATAGATCCTGTAGGGATACATACTGGAGATAGCATTGTTGTAGCGCCAAGTCAAACTCTTTCGGATAAAGAATACCAAATGCTTAGAAGTGCATCCATAGATATTATAAATAGCGTTGGAATAGAAGGCGGTTGCAATGTCCAACTTGCTCTCCATCCAAAAAGTTTTGAGTATGCAGTTATAGAAATTAATCCAAGGGTGAGTAGATCCTCCGCACTAGCTTCAAAGGCTACGGGATATCCCATTGCGAAAGTAGCAGCGAAAATAGCACTGGGGTATGCACTGGATGAGATAAAAAATGCTGTTACACAAAAGACTTATGCTTGTTTTGAGCCTTCACTAGATTATGTGGTAGTTAAAATTCCTAAGTGGCCTTTTGATAAGTTTCAGGGAGCAAATAGAGTTTTAGGTACAAAGATGATGGCTACAGGGGAAATAATGTCCATTGGGAGCAATTTTGAAGCAGCTTTGTTAAAGGGAATTCGTTCTTTAGAAATCGGAAAGTATTCATTACAATACGATGCCTTAGCACAAAAAAGTTTACAGGAGTTAAAGGATAGAGTAATGGCACCTGATGACGAGAGAATATTTCATTTAGCTGAAATGCTTAGACGCGATTATATGGTGGAAAAGGTTTCAGAAATTACCGGTATAGATAAATTCTTTGTAAATAAAATCAAGTGGATAGTTGATGAAGAGGAAAAGATAAAAAATTCCACCCTTCAAGATATGAATAAAGATTGGTTACAATCATTAAAGAAAAAGGGGTTTTCAGATAAAGGAATTTCAGATTTATTAGGGGCTAGTCCTAATGCAATTTACGAACTGAGAAATATATGGAACATTAAACCAGTTTTTAAAATGGTAGATACCTGCGGAGGAGAATTCGAAGCACTGTCTCCTTATTATTACTCAACTTATGATGAATATGATGAGGTTGAGGTAAGCGATAGAAGGAAAGTAATGGTTATAGGCTCAGGACCTATAAGAATAGGGCAGGGAATTGAGTTTGATTATGCATCTGTTCATAGTGTAATTGCTCTTAGAAAGCTAGGAATCGAGACTATAATAGTAAATAATAATCCTGAAACAGTAAGTACAGACTTTAATATTTCAGATAAATTATATTTTGAACCATTAACAGAAGAAGACGTATTTAATATTGTTGAAAAAGAAAAACCGGATGGAGTTATACTTCAATTTGGAGGCCAAACAGCTATTAAACTTGCTAAATTTTTAAGTGAAAAAAATGTATCTGTATACGGAACTGAGCCTGAGCAGATGGACGTAGCGGAGGATAGAGAAAAATTCGATGCACTTTTGGAGGAATTAAATATAAATAGACCAAAAGGAAAAGCGGTTTGGAATTTAAAAGAGGGGTTAAAAGAGGCTAAAATCATAGGATATCCAGTATTGGTTAGGCCATCTTATGTATTAGGCGGACAGGGAATGGAAATAACTTATGCAGAAAAGGAATTAAAGCATTACTTAAAGAATGCGTTTGAAAAGGATAAAAAAAATCCTGTTTTAATAGATAGATATTTATTAGGTAAAGAAATAGAAGTTGATGCAATTTGTGATGGCGAGGAAATATTAATACCGGGTATTATGGAACATTTAGAGAGAGCAGGAGTTCACTCTGGTGATAGTATTACAATATATCCAAGTCAAAATATATCAAATGCTATAAAAGAAAAAATATTAGAATATACTAAGATGGTAGCAATAGGATTAAAAGTAATAGGTATGATTAATATCCAGTTTATAGAATTTAAAGGTGAGTTATATATAATAGAGGCAAATCCAAGAGCTAGCCGCACAGTTCCATATATTAGCAAGGTTAGCAAAGTTCCAATAGTAGAGCTAGCAACTAGAGTTATGCTGGGAGAAAAATTGAAAGATTTAGGGTATGGTAGTGGAGTATATAAGGAATCGGAATTAGTGTCAGTCAAGGTTCCAGTATTCTCAACTCAAAAACTTCCGGAAGTTGAGGTGTGCCTAGGACCAGAAATGAGATCTACAGGTGAAGTGCTAGGAATAGGTAGAAACTTTGATGAGGCTCTATATAAAGGACTTGTTGCATCAGGAATGAAGATTGAAAAACAAAGTGGAGTTATCTTGGCAACGGTAAATCCACAAGAAAAGGGTGACTTTTTGTATATAGCCAAGGCGTTTAGTGAATTGAATTATAAATTTATAGCAACAAAGGGTACAGCTAAGCTTTTAAAAGACAATGGCATTGATGCCTTAGAGGTTAAAAAAATTACTGAAGGAACACCTAATATCATAGATGTAATAAAAAGTAGACAGGTTGACTTGGTAATAAACACCCCTACTAAAGGAAATGATGCAAAAAGGGATGGATTTAGAATTAGAAGAACGGCTATTGAGAGCTGTGTGGGAATTATAACATCCTTAGATACAGCAAAAGCAATAGTGGAACTTATGAAGAAAAATGTTAACAGTGCAAATCTAGAAGTATTTGATATTGCAATTAGTGAATAAGCAATTATAAGCAGAACACGTAACGAGTGAGCTAAAACTTGTTGCGTGATTTTCTTTATTATATTAAACTTTTAAATATATTAATTTATGACATTTAAGATAACCTTGTACGAATGAACTTAAATGGTGTAGAATATTAATGTGTTAAAAATGTTTAATATCACGGCAATCATTAATTGGAGGAATAATATATTATGGAAGACAATACCAATCAATTTATTAAAAGATTAACAGGATTTTCAATTGGGCCCTTTGTGGCGGCGATAATTGGATTTATAACTGTTCCGATAACAACGTATTTGTTAAATCCTGCTGATTTTGGGAAATCGGCAATGTATACAATGGGATATTCTATGACTTCTCTATTTATTTTTTTAGGTTTAGACCAAGCATTTGTGAGAGAATATAATGAATGCAAAAATAAAAATGAATTGTTTTGGAACTCACTTATTGTACCTCTAATCTTTTCGTTTTTAATAGGCGGAATATATATTATATTTTATAAACCTATATCATTGCTTATGTTTGATAGTAATGAAAAATACATAATAGTAGTTTTGGCAATGTCTTTACCTTTTGCTGTAATAGATAGATTTAATTTGTTAGTCTTGCGAATGGAGGAAAAAGCAAAGATATATTCCGCGTTTAACATATTAAATAAATTGCTAGCTTTAGTTGTATTAATTCCATATTTAATGTTTATAGACAGAAGTTTTAAAGGAATTATAAATGCTACTTTTATAAATCTAGTGATTGTTTGTTTAATTGAAAGCTATTATGTTAGACATGTATGGAAAAATAAATTTAAAATGAATAAAATAATGTTAGCAAGAATGTTTAAGTATGCTTTACCACTAATACCTGCAACCATAATTGGTTGGCTTCTTAGTTCTATGGATAGAATAGCATTAAGACAATGGTCCAATTTTAATGAAATTGGAATTTATTCAGCGGCATTTAAAATAGTGGCAGTTCTTGCTATTGTACAAAGTGCGTTTACTACCTTTTGGACACCAACAGCTTTTAGGTGGTATAAAGAGAAGGTGTCCAATGAAAGATATATGAAAGTGAGCAATTTACTCCTTGCTATAATGGCTTTATTGTTCTCGTTTATTGTTTTGTTTAAAGACATTATAATAAAACTATTATCATCAGACTATAGTGCGGCATCAATGAGTGTTCCATTTTTGCTATTTTTCCCGATAATGTATACAATATCTGAAACTACAACATTGGGAATTTCATTTTCGCGTAAGACATCCTATAATATTTTAATATCAATTGTTTCTGCCGCTTTGAACTACATAGGCAACTATCTATTAGTTCCAAAGTATGGCGCAATGGGGGCGTCTATTTCAACGGGAATATCATACATAGTATTTTTTTGGATGAGAACTTTGATATCTAGAAAGTTATGGTTTAAATTTGATATAACTCTATATATAGAAAACGTAGTATTGCTAGTTATATTATCAATTATGAGTATTACAATTAATAATTTTATTATTAATTTGATAATTGTATTATTAATTACATATGTAAATAGGGTAAATGTTATAGAAATTTATCAATTTATAAGTAGCTTTGTAATTAAAATGTTTAATAAGAAATGTAAATCTGAAAATAAATAATTTATAATGTAGTAGAAAATTTCTATTTTCTATAAAAAACCACGTAACAGGTGATTTACCACTTGTCGCGTGGCTTTTTTTTTCTTATATTATACTTTTGTTAGCATAATATAAGAAAAATAACGTTAATTATAAGAATTTATCATGATTAAAAGTCAGTAAAATCAATTAGTTAAGCACGATTCTGTTGGTTTCCATGCATAATTATTATAAAATACTGAATAAATATAATGAAAAAGTATTGCAATATTACTAAAAATGATATATAATAAATAAAAACAAGGGTGTCAAACCGGTACAAAAAGGTATTAAAATAATATTGAAAGCCAAAAACCGAATAAATGTAAAAAAACAAACAAAATATAAACTATGCATAAAGATGCATAAATATACATAAACTTAAACAAAAGGATGTATAAATATACATAAACTTATTGCATTATAAATGGGGGAGTGGTACAAATGAAAAAAATCATGTCAATTGTATTAACAGTTACTATGGCAGGTGCATTACTTGTAGGATGCGGTCAAAAACAGGAAAAACTTAATTCTCTACAAGCAGTTCAAAAAGCAGGTAAATTAACTATAGGAACAGATGATTCATATCCTCCAATGGAATTTAGAGATTCTAAAAATAACTTAGTAGGTTTTGATGTAGATTTGGCAAATGAAATAGGAAAAAAATTAGGAGTAAAAATAGAGCATACTACTACAGATTTTAACGGAATACTTTTAGCTCTTAACGCATCAAGATTTGATATTATAATTGCAGCCTTGAGTATTACAGATAAGAGAAAAGAAAGCATAGATTTCTCAGACAGTTATTTAATGGGTGGTCAAGTTATCGCTATTAAACAAGGGAATACAGCCATAAAAAAGTTGGGAGATTTAAAGGGTAAGGTGGTAGCTTGTCAGCTAGGTTCTACAGGAGATACTGCGACCACAGCAATAAAAGGGTTAAAAGAAATTAAAAAGTATGACAAAATTACAGAGGCCTTCCAAGAATTATCATCTGGAAGAGTAGATGCAGTAGTTATGGATGCTCAAGTTGGTGGATATTATGTAGCAAAGAAACAAGGTGAGTATGAGGTTTTGAAGGACAGAATTAGTGAAGAACCTATAGGAATTGGATTTAAAAAAGAAGATAAAGAATTAAGAGCAGCAATACAAAAGGCTATTAATGAACTTAAAGCAGATGGAACTCTCTCAAAGCTTTCCCAAACTTGGTTTGGATTTGACGCATATAAAAAATAATAATTAATAATTGTAATCTACTACAGAGGAATGCTAGGGGGATAACAATTAATAATTGTTATCTGCCCCAGAGGAATACTAGGGGGTCAAGGATGGATATAAATATTTTAAAGGAAATGTTCCCAGTGTTATTAAAAGCAAGTTTAATAACACTGGAACTCACACTTATATCAGTAGTATTTGGAAGTTTAATAGGTATGTTTACAGCTATATTAAAGCTTTCTAAAAATATGTTAATGGGTACTATAGCAGGCTTTTATACATGGCTATTTAGAGGAACACCTATGCTGCTTCAATTATGGTTTTTCTATTTTGGTTTGCCCTTTGTAGGTATTAAGTTTACAGCATTTCAAGCAGCGATAATAGGACTTAGTTTAAATTCAGGGGCTTACATGGCAGAAATAATAAGAGGTGGAATACTTGCAGTAGATAAAGGGCAGTTTGAAGCTTGTAAGTCATTAGGGTTTACTTATTTTGATACTATGAAAAGAGTAGTATTACCTCAAACCTTTAAAATAATTATTCCATCTGTAGGTAATGAGTTTATAACAATGCTTAAGGATACTTCTTTAGTGGCTACTATAACTATGGTTGAAGTTATGAGGTCAGCACAGCTTTTATATGCTTCAAGTTTTAGACCTATGGAAGCTTTCTTTATAGCAGGATGTTTATATCTTTTAATGACAACAATTTTCACTACAGTATTTTCATATTATGAGAAAAAACTGTCAGTATATTAGTAGAGGTGATATGGAATGTATATGATAGAAACTAAAAATTTAACTAAGAGATTCGGCTCCTTAACGGTATTTGAAGATTTAAACGTAAATGTTAAAAAAGGCGAGGTGCTAGTTATAATAGGACCTTCGGGTTCGGGAAAAAGCACATTTTTAAGATGCTTAAATCACCTTGAAGAGCCTGATATGGGTGAGGTTTTTATTGAAGGAGAAAAATTAAATGTAAAAAACAAAAGACATATGAGAAATACCATAGAAAAAGTAGGAATGGTATTCCAAAACTTTAATCTCTTCCATAATATGACGGTACTCCAAAATGTAATTGAGGCTCCAATTACTGTTAAACATGAAGCGCGCGAAGAAGTATTAAAAAGAGTAGAGGAAATTATTGATAAGGTAGGTCTTAAAGAAAAAGTTGATGACTACCCGTCAAAGTTATCAGGAGGACAAAAGCAAAGAGTAGCTATAGCGAGAGCACTAGCTATGAGACCTGATATAATGCTCTTTGATGAACCTACCTCGTCCCTAGACCCGGAGCTTGTTGGAGAGGTTTTGGGAGCAATGAAGGATTTAGCAAAAGAAGGTATGACTATGGTGGTTGTAACCCATGAAATGGGGTTTGCCAAAGAAGTGGCAGATAGAGTTATTTTCATGGATGGAGGAAAAATAGTAGAAGAAGGAACACCGGAACAATTTTTTACTGTTCCTAAAGAGCGGCGTACTAAAGAGTTTTTAAATAAAATACTTTAAATAAAACTTAGGATATTAATAATAAAGAAATAAAATTGAAAGGGGAAATAAAAATGGAAAAAATAATTAAAGAAAAAGTGGTTTTAGCATATTCAGGGGGATTAGATACTTCTATAATAATAGCTTGGCTTAAAGAAAATTATGATATGGATGTTGTAGCAGCCTGCATTAATGTTGGACAAGAGGATGATATGGAGGCAATTGAGAAGAAGGCTTTAAGCTCAGGTGCACAGAAAATATATATTGAAAACGTAACAGCTGAATTCATCAAAGATTACGTATTTAAAGGGGTTAAAGCAAATGCTACATATGAAGGTAAGTATTTATTAGGTACAGCTTTTGCAAGACCATTAATAGCTAAAAAACTTGTGGAAATTGCGCATAAAGAAGGGGCTAAATATATATGCCACGGATGTACTGGTAAGGGAAATGATCAAGTTAGATTTGAGGTCGGCATAGCAGCAATAGATCCTACTATAAAGATTATTGCTCCTTGGAGAATTTGGGATATAAAATCAAGAGAAGATGCTATAGATTATGCTAATGCTAGAGGAATAGAAACATCAGTTACGAAAGAAAAAATATATTCAGTAGATCAAAATTTATGGCATGCAAGTCATGAAGGTGGAGATATTGAAGATTTTAAAAATGATCATAAACGAGAAATGTATCTTATGGTTACACCACCAGAAAAAGCTAAAGATGAACCTACTTTTGTAGAAATATATTTTGAAAAGGGAATTGCAAAAAAAGTAGACGGCGTAGAACTCGAACCAATAGATATAGTTACAATATTAAATAAAATTGGTGGAGAAAATGGAATAGGTATTGTAGATTTAGTAGAAAATAGACTTGTAGGAATGAAATCAAGAGGAATATATGAAACTCCTGGCGGTACTGTTCTCTATGCAGCTCATAAAGAACTAGAAGAAATAACTTTAGACAAGGATACGCTACACTTTAAATACTCAATCTCACAGAAATATGGAGAGCTCGTTTATGATGGACTTTGGTTTACAACTATGAGAGAAGCCCTTGATGCATTTGTAGATAAGACTCAAGAAACTGTAACAGGTTCTGTTACATTAAAACTCTATAAGGGAAATATTATTGTAGCAAGTAAAGAATCGCCTAATGCATTATATGATGCAAGTATATCTTCTTTTGGGGCAAGTGTACTATATGATCATAAGGATGCAGAAGGATTTATAAACTTATTTTCATTGCCAAGCAAAATTAAAGCATACAAACATTTAAATAATATATATTAAAAAGTACAAATTTATAGAAAGCTATGCAGGTGATAATTATGAAACTTTGGGGTGGAAGATTTAAAGAAAAAGAAAGCAAGCTTATGGAGGACTTTAATAGTTCTCTTAGCTTTGATAAAAGATTATATTATGAAGATATTATGGGCAGTATTGCTCATGTTAAAATGCTTGCTAAATGCAGCATTTTAACTCATGAAGAATGTAATACAATAGTTAATGGGTTGAATTCTATTCTTTCAGATATTCAAGCAGGTAAATTAAAAATTGAAGGTGACTATGAAGATATTCACAGTTTTATGGAAATACAACTTACAGCACTTGTAGGTGATGTAGGTAAAAAGCTTCATACGGCAAGAAGTAGAAATGATCAAGTTGCAGTGGATATGAGATTATATTCGAAATATAAAGCTAGTGAGGTTATTGATAATTTAAATGTTATTTTGAGCACTATTGAAAAATCAGGAAATGACAATGCGGTTATAATGCCAGGTTACACGCATTTACAAAGAGCTCAACCGGTAACCTTCAAACAACATATTATGGCATACTATAATATGCTGAGTCGTGATGTGAAAAGGCTTATAAGTGCTATTGACATTATGGATGAAAATCCTCTTGGATGTTGTGCTCTAGCAGGTACCACCTATGATACGGATAGAACTTTTACAACAAAAGAGCTTGGGTTTAAAAAACCAGTAGATAATTTCATGGATGGAGTAAGTGATAGAGATTATTTATTAGAACTTTTGTCATGTTTTTCTATTATAATGATGCATCTTAGTAGACTAAGTGAGGAACTTATTTTATGGAGTAGTAAAGAATTTAATTTTATTGAAATTAGTGATGAATTCTCTACTGGTAGCAGTATAATGCCACAGAAAAGAAATCCAGATGCAGCAGAACTTATAAGAGGGAAAACTGGGAGAGTATATGGAGATTTAATGAGCCTACTTACCACTATGAAAGGGATTCCATTGGCTTACAATAAAGATATGCAAGAAGATAAGCAGCCTTTCTTTGATGGAGCTTCTACAGTTTTAAAATGCATAAAGATTATGAATGGAATGTTAAGTAGTCTTACAATTAAAAAAGATAATATGTATAATGCAGTTAAAACAGGATTTTTAAATGCTACGGAAGCTGCAGATTATCTTGTAAATAAAGGAGCAGCCTTTAGAGATGCCCATGGAGTTATAGGCTCTATAGTGCTTCATTGTGAAAAGGAACATAAGGCTATAGAAAATTTAACTTTAATAGAGCTTAAGAGCTTTAGTGATTTATTTGAAGAAGATGTATACCAATTTATAGATTATGAAAATACTTTGTGTAGAGGAATAAAAAAAGAAATGTAATCACCGCCTTAGGGTGGCTAATAGCAACCTTTAAATAAAAACACACGTAACGGGTGCCCCCATCAGTTACGTGTGTTTTAGTAGTTAAAATCTCTAAGACAATTCTTAATGCCACCTACAGTTTCAGGCAAATCAAAACCGTACTTCTTTAATTTATTATTACTTATTCGAAGGTCCCTTGGATGGTCATAATATCTTCTAACTTTTAAACGAAACTTTGTTATTTTTGGTAAATATTGAAGGAAATTGCAAGACGCATATAGAATATAAACAATAATGACTTTAACTGTCAAATTTAAGAGGGGGTTTATTATGAAAAAAATATCAGTGTTTATTACAGCTATATTAATGTTAGCTTTTATTATTATTCCAACTAATTCTGTTCAAGCTATGGGGATGAATGAAATTATAAAGAATGTAGAACAAACTAATAAACAAATTAATAGTGAAATAGAGAAGGCAGTTTATGCTGCGCAGATTATAACTGATGATTATAATGATGATTTGATAGTTTTAGTAAACAGCAAAGATAATATAGCAAATAGAAATCAGAAAAAAATTCAAAAATTAGAAGATAGGCATAATGCTAAAATAGATGAAATAATAAATAATTTACTGCAGGTAACTAATAAAATGGCATCAGAAACCATTAATGATGCAGCAAAAGAGGGTGTAACAGTATATTGTGAGTGGGTGGAAGTAACATTAGGTGGTAGAATTGTATTGGTGGATCCTCTACGAATAGCAAATGAATAAAAACTATTTAATGTGATTTTCAAAGGAGGACAAGAATGGAAGGCTTTTACATAGGACAAAATGAAAGCTACTTGGAAAAAGTTACTCAAAAATCTGGTGAGCTCAGCTTAATAGGCAGAGGTGATGGCACAGAAATAATGATACAAAAAATTAAAGCACAAGAAATATTCTTTATTGAACCAAGTGACGGTAATGAAACTCTTGAGTTTTTCTACATTTTAGAAGGCTCAATTGATTGTGAAAGAGATAGAGAAAATGTTATTTTAAACAAAGGGGAGTATTTTTATGCTCATGGTTTAAGAGAAACCGTATGTTTAAAGACTATTAGTGAAGTAACTTTATTGTATCTATCCACGGAGCCTTTTTTTCATTATTTAAGTAAGGGCATAAAAGAGCTGACAAGCATGAATAAAAATGTTGAAGAAAAGGATATATATACACATGATCACGGTCTGCGAGTGAGAAATTATTCAATGAAAATAGCTAAAATATTAGGCTTTCCTAGTGAGAGACTTGAAAATATTATATTTGCATCCCTTTGTCACGATATTGGTAAAGTTTTTGTACCGGATGAAATATTAAATAAGCCGGGAAAATTGACAGAAGAGGAGTTTGATTTAATAAAAAAACATCCAGTGGATGGAGCAAAAATGGCGCAAGGAACTTTTATGGGAAATTTAGATGAAATAATAGCTCAGCATCATGAAAGAATAGATGGTACAGGATATCCCTATGGGCTCAAAGGGGATGAAATATTATTAGAAGCAAAGATTATAGCTGTTGCAGATAGTTTTGATGCTATGACCTCAGATAGAAGTTATAGAAAAGCTATGGATATGGCAGTAGCATTTAAAGAATTAAAGAGCTTAAGTGGAATACATTACGATAAAGTGGTTATAGAGGCCTTTGAAAGGGTTTTAAGAGAAGAAAATAAAATTTAGATTGTGTATTATTATAAGAGATATATTTTTTAAAAATCTAAGCGTCTTTAGTTAAAGCTAAAGGCGCTTTTAAGTTTCTATTTTAAATAAATAAATATAAAGAAAATTTAATAAAAAAATTAATGATTTTAGTGATTTTTCTTATTTAGAATAATTACCTCTAAGAATTCCATGTTTTTTATAATTGCTTTCCCAATTTTTAAGAAATTCCCAGGCACACACTTCTCCGGAGTTATATAAATCCATAATATTTTTATTAGAAATATTAAAGTCTGTGGTTTTAATATCCAGAGTATTAATTTTTACAGTTCGTAGATAATCCATCTCTCTTATATGAATATCATCCTGGGCTTCTAGCATAGTCTCAATAATTGAACTAGTGAAATTAAAGATATTTGTGATTTTATGTTCTCGTATTTCTTTATTTCCGCCTAGTTTAAAACCAATGGTTGGCCAGCGAGGAACACCATTTACATCGAAAATCCATACTGGGTAATTACTTAAAACACCGCCATCAACAATGAGAGACTTTTTATTAGAATTTACATCATTTAAATTTACAGGTTGAAAAAAATAGGGAATAGAGATGCTCATTCTAATTGCCAAACTTACTTCTAGGTCATCAGGATTTATACCGTACTCAGCAATGTCTTCAGGTAATATTAGCATCCTGCCTTTGCTAATATCAGTTGCTATAATATGAAGTTTATATTTTCTTTTATACTTGTTATTATTTATAAGAATGCCCTTTTCTTCAGGAATAATTAAATCACCAAAGGTTACTTTTTTTTCATTTTTGAGCTGAAGTTTATTCAAAAGGGCCTCATCTATCCAGTTTTTCAAATAATCACCTTTGAAAATGCCTTTTTTAAATAGTAGATTGCCAGTATTAGATAATATAGGTATATTAAAATGACTTTTATCAGCAATTCTCTTATAGTCTAGTTGTATCATTAATTTTTTTATTTCTTCAGCACAGTAACCTACTGCAAGTAGTGCAGCTACAATAGAACCAGCAGAGGTTCCCGAAATACTCTTCCACTCATAACCATTTTCTTCAAATGTTTTTAAGGCACCTACAAGACCAATGCCTTTAACTCCACCACCTTCAAATACTGCATCTGCATATTTTCTCTTATTATAAATATCCATATATAAACACCCCTTTATGAGTAATATATGAATAAACATATCTTCATGTTATCTAATAATTTTTTTTTTTGCACTTTTTTCATGAATTGAATATAATACATTATAATCATCTTTAAAAGAGGAAATATATGAAAAGTTTAGAAGAATATACACCTGGTGAATTAGCTACATTGTCAACAATAATAGGAATCATGATTGCGGCTAAGCTTAATATAAATCAACAAAATGTAGTAGGCAATTTTTTAGATGGTGTAGGGCAGACACTGTTTATAATTGCCGCTCAGGCACAAAATCTTCAGCCCCAGGCAGGAGCTCAAAATGGAGATAATGGCAACAGTAATTCAAGTGGTAGCAATGTTGATTTGCAAAACCAGATAGATGAACTTAAAAAATATATTAAAAAGGTTGAAGATAATATGAATTCTTAAGAAAAACGCATTGAATAAAAGCTGCGTTTTTTTTTAATGTAAGTTACGTATTTTATTTTTATCAGTTTAAGAAGGTATTATAAATTAATAGTTGTGAGAAAATATAATATAGGACTAAACATTGGAGGAAATAAAATGAAAAAGGGAGTTATTGAAAGGAATTTTAATAAAGTAAAAAGTCAGTTTGCTCAGATTCAAGAAATAGCAAAACATACTAAGCCAAATGCACTATGGGAACATGAAGCTGCAGTAAGAAAGAAACTAAAGGAATTAAAGGAGTTTAAGAATGAAAATTTCAAAGACTATAAAAGAGTTTATGAAAATTATTCGGAGTTACTTAAATATATATCAATAAAGCTTGTTGAGGACTACAATAAGAAAAATAATACAAATTTTGATTTTGAGAGTGTCTTAAAGAATAAGGGCGAAAGTTATTTAAAATCAGGAATTATAAGTGTATTAATAACTAAGCATATTCCTGAGATTATATCTAATGAGTTTGAACGAGTATTTCCTTCTAATCCTAAAGATGAATATGAGACAACAAGGAAATTTAAAAGAAAATTTTATCTCCATTTAGGTGAAACTAATACTGGAAAAACTTATAATGCAATGCTGAGACTTAAAGAGGCAGCAAATGGGATTTACCTTTCTCCTTTAAGGATATTAGCACTTGAGAATTTCGAAAGATTAAATAGAGAAGGCATAAAATGTAATCTTGCAACTGGAGAAGAGGAAATAAATATTGAAGGTGCAGCACATGTCTGCTGTACTATAGAAAAATTAGATATAAGGGAGGAGTATGAAGTTGGTATTATAGACGAAATTCAAATGATAAATGACGACCAAAGAGGAGCTGCTTGGACGAGGGCTGTTTTGGGATTAAAAAGTAAAGAGATACACATTTGTGGCGCAGTGAATGCAAAAGAGTTGCTTATAGAAATAATAAAGGATTGCTCTGAGGAATATGAGATAATAGAGTATAAAAGACAAGTTCCACTTGTAACGGAAGACAAACCTTTTAGTTATAAGGATATTGAAAAGGGTGATGCACTGGTTACCTTTTCAAAGAAGAAAGTGCTAGAACTAGCTTATCATTATTCCAATTTGGGGATAAAAGCCAGCTTAATCTATGGAGATTTGCCACCAGAGGTAAGGAAAAAGCAGTACAATCAGTTTATTAATGGTGAAAGTACAGTTTTAATATGCACTGATGCCATAGGTATGGGAGTAAATCTTCCTATAAGAAGAATAATATTTATGGAAATTAAAAAATTTGATGGTAATGAGATAAGATATTTAACTTCTCAAGAAGTCAAACAAATAGCAGGAAGAGCAGGTAGAAAAGGAATATATGAGGTTGGATATGTAGCATCTTATGGTAATACTCAAGATTTTATAAGAGAGAGCTTAGATACAAGGGATGTAATTATAAGTGAAGGAGTTTTAGGTCCAAGTGAAGCTATATTAAAAATAAGTTCACTTTCACTTAGAGAAAAATTAGCATTATGGAGTACAAAAGAGGAGAAAATGCTATTCTACAGAAAAATGGATATAAGTGAGTTTCTGGTGGTATTAGATAATTTAATGAGTTATAAATTGGATCAAAAAATTCAATGGAGATTACTGAAAATTCCTTTTGATGTATCCAATGAAAAGATGATGAACGCATTTCTACATTATGTAGACGAATTGTTTATAACTAAAAGTGAGTTTATATCAAAACCACAGTGTCTATTAGATGACCTTTATGGATTAGAGCTTTACTATCAAAAAATAAATCTTTATTATTCCTTCTCAAAAGTATTTAAATTGAGTTTTGATGAACAGTGGGTATATGAAAATAGGATAAAAATAAGTGACGATATTAACAGTATCTTGAAAAGTATATAGTAATACATTGTTTACCATGATTGCCATGAAAATATGTTATAAAATATATTAAATATGTACACTATATTAGTAAAATTAACTTAAAGGAGGTTACATAGTATGGCATATAGAAGTTTAGCACTAGAAGCAAAAGCAGGATTAAATAAATTTAAAATGGAAACTGCAAATCAGTTAGGAGTGAGCTTTACAGACTATAATGGTGACTTAACCTCAAGACAATGTGGTTCAGTTGGCGGAGAAACGGTTAAAAAAATGGTAGAACAATACGAAAGAAATTTATAATTTTAATTATAGGGTGTGCAGCAAAGCTGTATGCCCTATTTTTCTCATGTATCCAAATAAGATTTGAATTTGTAATAAATATTTAATCATCTATTTAGTATACCTATTTGACTTATGATCTACAAAAGGATATAATATATCTCGTAGTGTTAATACGGCTCCTTGGTCAAGAGGTTAAGACACCACCCTCTCACGGTGGAATCAGGGGTTCAATTCCCCTAGGAGTCACCAATACTGAAACGTTGATATAGCAAGTTTTACAGCAATGTAAAACTTGCTATATTTTTGTTTACTAACACGTCATTCAAATAATTCGTTTAAAATCATTTTCTGCTTTAATATTTAGGCCTTATTTATGAGTTATCTAAAGCGATGTTACAAATAACAAGTTAACTTGAACTAGGTTTATACTCTAGAGACTCGGAGATTTTTACTATAGGCTCCTCTCTCTTTAAAGTTTCTTCAATGTGTTTTATATCTTGTACCTGCTGTTTATAAATGGATACATCCTCTAAATTAACTTTATGCTTATTGAATTCAACATGTTCTTCATTAAGGAGTATACGGATCACTTGCGTTGCCATATCTTTGTGTTCAAGAGTAACTGAATCAACAAGTGCTTTTTTCTTTATTACAAGCTCTTCACGTTTAATTGGTACAGTAAAGGTTTTTTCCTCCGTGATAGTCTCCCTATAAATATTTACTTCTCCAGTTTGCATCCATTCTTTTGCTATCTCAAGCTCTTCTTTTTTAATGTGAAATGTTGCCATATATTCGTCCTCCATTTGTTAAAAAAAACACCTCACGAATCATAACGTGCACTCTCGGAAACTCTTAAGGCATTGCTAACTCTTGATTCATTTTTGCTCAAAAATCAACTTCACCTCAGAATTTCTTCGTGCTATATATTGTACGGATAGCCTAGATAATTCACGCTATTCGT